>SKEU01000009.1_pt1 | contig 291075 bp, 277 predicted proteins | sample 4819571 | NCBI WGS metagenome assembly SKEU01 (sample SAMN11008801, study PRJNA524170) | human gut metagenome | biome: Human fecal sample; material: Feces; isolation source: fecal sample from pouch patient p8, p16 | host: Homo sapiens | place: Israel: Tel-Aviv | collected 2015-06-23
AGTCTTTAGAATTTCTGTAGTAAAATCGTTCATAGGGAAGTCCTCTCTTCTGTGAATGTGTTGTGGTAACTCTATTCTACAGAAGGGACTTCCTTTTTTCTATTTACACAAAATATTTTACACTCTCATCCTTGGTAAACCCATTCAATATTAAAATAATTTAGAACAATTAAAGAGCAAAAAATCAAAGAAAGTTGTTTATATCCCGAAATAAATACAACAGACAAATATATGAGTAAACTTATAGTAGTTGCAAATGCATTAATTATAAATAATTCAGAGAAAATTATATCTGTAAATATTCCATCGCTCTAGGCTCTTTTTTTTTGCAACAGCTTTCACACTATACGTTGGAATACCCAAGGAAGCATCCATTGTAAAAATTCTGTACTGATGTAACTTCACCAATTCCTTAAGCTCCTAAAATATGTGAAACATACGATACTGTTATAAGAGGAAAAACGACTGTCAAAGCTTTATATAACATGTTAAAAACAGCATTTTTGCAAGGGAATTTTTCATCTTTGACCTCCTTATTCTTGTAGTATTTCGCTTTGAATTGATATGCCCCAAATAATAGCACAAAATAAATGTCAATAGCAATTTCAACCGATGAAATTACCGACATCATCATGATTAATACCATTATTGGAACAGAACGATTTAGATTTTTTCCTTTACGTAGTATCATATGTAATGTAATCAGTAATACCACTGTACCAGCAATTCCAAATTGAATTAAACAGTTTAAAATACCATTCTGTGCATTAGGAGCATTTACTAGCAAATATAGAACAATATAATGATTATTTGCTCCATAACCCCAAATACGTTCTGTAGAAAATATCGGAATTGTCGTATCATACATTTGCAAACGACCATGCAGATCGAGAGTTCCACCTAAATTCTTCGTGATAAAATACTGAACCGCAGGTTGAGATAATATTACAGCATCAAAGAACAACAGAACTGTATCTGTCAGCGTATTCCATACTCTGGACCATGTGCGCGGAGGCACACGGAAGATTCGGCAATTCTCATCCACACCAAATTGACAAGTAGAAAGAAACTTGATTGTCTTCGGGAGGAAGAGAGATCGCCTTGTAACTCATTCCCTCTTCGAGGATTGCCACCCGTTGGGCATTGGCAGCACCACCATAAGCCGCCTGCCAGTTACCTCTCACTCTTGCCGGGTCTTTCAGAACACCCGGATACTCTAACACATCACTCGGCTAGGCTCCGTTCTTGAAGAAGGAAGCACCATATCGTTCCACGGCATCCTCGGCCAGCTTAAGAAGCTCCTCCATCTGTTCGGAGACACCCTCACACATATGGGCAAAGCCCATGAAGACCTCCGCCAGACTGTTCATGACCTTCTTCAGTTCTGCGATCATCTGCTCTCTCTTCTCCATGGCTTACACCTACTCGACAGAATCAGCGGCATCAGAGGCAGGAGCATCCTTCATGTGCTGTGCCAGGAAGTCATCCAGCTGGTTCATAGCAGAATCGACACCCTTGTTCATGGCCTCGCTGATTTCCATCAGCTTCTGGTTCACCTCTTCCTCAGACAGGCCGGTGCGCTCACAGATGGAACGGAGCAGATGATCGTGCATCTCTGCCATCTTCTGGTCCATGTTGAATTTTTCGTGGCAACAATCTCTGCCGCCATGCCTTCGGAAATACGGCTTCCAAACACCCACCCCTCATCAGACTGTTCCAACCAGTCCATAGCGAAAGTCGTTCTACTTCCAGCTCATCGTGGAGGAACTGCGCAAAAAATACAGGCGCGGTGCCAGAGGAAGGTATCCGATTATCATCAGGATACGGCGGGCTTTCCTTGCCGACTGTGTGTTTGCTTCCAGCTCTGTCTTCCGGGATTCTTCGCTCTCGGAAATCGGTCTGTACAGTGAACACACATAAATCTTCTTCCTATGACTGGTATCACTCATGGCTCGTCTCCGTTCTTTGTTTTGTCGAGTCCTACCTCTAAGGAGATCTGGCCAGCATATAGGTGTTCATCTGACTGCCCCTTTCAAAATTAGTGTCCTCGCCTATGATTTCGGGCGTTTTATAACTCCTCCGGACAAAATTTTTTGAAAAAATTTGTCGAGGGCTTAATACACCTCTTTCATAACTGCAATCGCACGCTTCAATGTCTTGATGATTGCTGCCTGCGACACGCGCAGATTCCTCGCAATCTGCTGCTAGTTCTTGTTCAGGAAGTAATAATGCTCGATGACCTGTCTCTGCTTAAAGGTCAGCTTCTGGAACGCTTCTTGCAGACGCTTACGCTCCATCTTCTTAAAATCAGTCGGAGCAATGTCAGGCGTATAAGACATCACGCAGACCTGTGTGTAGCTGTCCTCGATGATCTGCTCTGTGCCTCTGAGGTATCTTGCATAGTTGGATTCCAGACGGTTCTCTGCAATCAGGGTCATGTAAGAGGACACCATCTGATCAGATGTAGTACCGGCCGGAGATAAACTCTCCGGCAACGAAAAAAGGTCGCAAAAAGGCAGAGTTCATCTCCACGCAAGTCCCCACAGATTCCAGCTGCTTTGTATCTGTAAGACCTGTATGGTACTCTATCCTCTGCCTGTTCGCGACCAGGCATTTGATATTATGTTTCCGAGGTGTTCCCTCGTTGTGATGCTATAATAGCAAAAGGAAAAGAATCAAAACAGGGGACCATAACCACCAGAATGATTTGCTATTTTACCCGCTAAAAACACCGATATTTCGATGTTTTCTCGAACTATTCTCCGTTTTTTGCTTTCCAACTAACTGAGTTAGCTCAGATTATGGGGGATTTCTCCCCTATAATGGTGGTCTACGCCCCCCATAATCAAAAAAATTTTTTTCATTTTTTTCTATTGGTCATGGATATTGACTCAAATTATTTTTTCTCCCGATCCGAATACCTGCACACATATGGCGGGCTATCTCCCCCGAAAAAGGTCAAAAAAAGACCAGAAAAAATCCGGTCTCAAAATAGCGTTCCCGCTTAACTATTCAGTTTTCAGAGGAAAAGCGGAGGAAGCCCGCTCTGCTTCAGCATCTCCTCGCAGCGTTCTATGGTCACAGGGTATTGGCAACTCTCAGGAATCCTCTGTATACAATATGGTGCCGCATACGGCCATTCAGACTAAGTCCCGCCTTGGACACCATCATCTCGGAGATATCATAGGGTAGTTTCAGTGCAATACAGATGCCCACAACATGAGCCAGCGTGAACTGCTTGTCTGGGTCCAAATACTCTCTAAGTGTACTTCTATCCACATCAAGGTCAAAGGCCAGCTGTTCCTGTGTAATGCCTTTACGCTTCATAATGTTCTTGACGCTTTCTCCAAAATTCAGCATCACGGTCGACTTCATAAAGTCATCCCACATGAAGATGTCCCCCATAAAGAGTTCATTCTCCTTCAGATAAGAATCTGTCCCCGTCTCTTCGCTGAATGTATAGCCGCTCAGATACTTGTCTGTTACGGGAGCATATGCTTTTGTTTTATTCAAAATATCAACATCCAACCATCGGCAGTGGGAACCCCACTCCTATCGCTCACCACGTAGAGGTTGTTGGAAACGGAGCAACTACCGCCCGGTGTGGGCGGCATGATATAGTTTATTTCTCTCTCACTGCTTTGATTGGAGTTTCATCAGGCTTACTTATTTTAACGTTTACCTCTTCTCCTTTTCGGTCAACGCATGCGGGGCCTTCATTCTTTGGCTCAACAACTTTGCCATAAAGCGCATTGTTCTTGTTAAAAACAGAGGTAGTTACTTCAGACATATAGATAATCTCCTTCCAAATATATTATTACCACATCTTACGGAACTCGCTAGGGCGAACACCTTCGACTTTGAAAAAGGTTCTGGAAAAATAGTTCGCATCTGTCATGCCAATTCTTGCCGCTATCTCTTCCATGCTAAGATTTGTAAATCTCAGAAGATGCTTAGCCTGTGTAATTCGTTTCTGGTTTAGATAATTGACAACAGTTATACCGTATGATTCTCGGAAAATTTTATGTAGATACTGTTTATTGATAAAGAACTCTGCACTAAGCTGATCCATCGTAATTTTCTCAGTATAATGGTCATCCAGATACTGCTTTATATTCTGCAATTCCATTCTCTTAGTAGACATATTCGGTGTTTTGTCTGGATTCCATGCATCTTCCATAAGCAAAATTAAAAGCTGGCTCAGTACCGCATTGATTTTCATATCCCGAACATAATCTTGCCCTTCCGCCATCCTATGAAGTACCATCATCAGCTTAGCATATAGGTCGGGTTTAGCCGAACGGAATACCGGCTGTCCGCCTCGTTCAAGATACTTCTTATAAATCTCTGTCATACCGATACCATTGAAGTGGCACCAACGAAGTGTCCACAAATCGTCTTCCGAGGACTCGTGAGCATATGGTTTCCGACAGTCAATAAACACTATATCTCCTGCTTGAAGCATATACTTCTGTCCATTATACTCTAGTGTGCCTGAACCAGCTTCTACAAGGAAGCAAAGATAGGATGATAGTCCAGAACGTCTGGATGTATGTGCCTTCAGAGCACTCAACTGTCCAATTTCCTGTAAATACAGAAGAGAAGATCTTGCAAAGAATGATGCTGTATAAAGCACACGTGTTGACTGCACCGATTTCGATGCATTAGAAAACAGTTCATCCATTACAAGACATCTCCTCTCTTTATTACTTAAACATTTCAGCCAGTTCAGCAGCCATAACAGCTTCCATAGCTTCAGCCGCTTCCTTGCTCTCTGCACTGATGCTGATATAAGTCTTCAGCTTCGGCTCGGTACCGGAAGGACGAACCACAACAGAGCAGTTATCTTCCAGCATGAACTTCAAAACATCGGACTTCGGCAGACCATTCAAACCCTTGCTGTAGTCCAAGGTTTCAATAACCTTCTTACCACCAATTATATCAAGACCCTTATGAAATTCAACCATAATTTCCTGCATCTTGGTAAAACCTGCGGCACCATCAAACTCGAAGGAGTGCAGGGTGTTCAGGCAATAGCCGTACTTTGCATAGATTTCGTTCAGCTTATCCAGCAAACTGATACCCTGAGTCTTGTAGTAAGAGAACATCTCGCAGATCAGATAAGTGGCGTTGACACCATCCTTGTCACGGACATAGCTGCCGGACAGATAGCCATAGGATTCCTCAAAACCGAAGATATAGCTGTCAGCCTTACCAGCCTTTTCTAGCATACCAATCTGCTCACCGATGAACTTGAAGCCTGTCAGCACATCAATGGTACGAACACCATAGTTAAATGCAATGCGCTCGCCCAGATCCATGGTAACGATAGTCTTAACCATCACAGGGTCAGCGGGCATCTTGCCGTGCTTGATTCTCTGAGAGCAGATGTAGTTCAGCAGCAGCAGGCCGGTTTCATTACCGGACAGCAGGACATACTCCCCTTCTGCGTTCTTCACAGCGATACCTACACGGTCGCAATCAGGGTCGGTGGCCAGCAGTAGGTCAGCATTGTACTTCTTGGCATACGCCATACCCAGAGACATAGCTTCCTTAATTTCAGGATTCGGATAAGGACAGGTTGGGAAATTACCATCGGGCAGACGCTGTTCCTCCACGACAGTGACATTGTTGTAGCCCATCTCTGCCAGAGTACGGGTCACAGGAACCAGACCAGTACCATTCAGCGGAGAATACACAATGGCAACATTCTTGTCCACTTCCTCGCCAAACAGAACCGACTGACCCTTGACCTCCTCGATGAAAGCAGTTAAAACCTCCGGCTGAATGGATGCGATCTTAGAAGCATCGCCCCCCATCTTTACATCGGCAAAGATGTCCAGCTTTTCGATCTCAGCCAGAATTTCTGCAGCAGCTTCAGTGGTAATCTGGCAACCATCTGCACCATAGACCTTGTAACCGTTGTATTTGGAAGGGTTATGGGATGCGGTAATCATAACACCTGCATCTGCCTTCAAATAACGAGTTGCAAAGGAAACAGTAGGAACCGGCAGCAGCTGGGGCCACAGGTGAACTTGAATACCGTTAGCAGCGAAGATGTCTGCAGCAGTCTTTGCAAACACATCAGACTTGATGCGGGAATCATAGCCGACCACCACAGAAGGTGCTTCACATGTCTTGTTCAGATAGTCTGCCAGACCCTGGCTTGCCTTACCTACGGTGTGTACGTTCATACGGTTGGTGCCTGCACCAATGGTGCCGCGCAAACCACCAGTGCCAAAGGACAGATTTTTATAGAAGGAGTCCTCAATGTCCTTCTCGGAATAGGAAGGCAGTTCCTCTACAATATCCGCATTGGCATTTGTAAGCCAACGCTCATATTCTGCTTTATAACTCATGTTATTTACCCAACTTTCTTGCAGCTCTCAAAATCCCATGTGCAGAGCTGTTGCATTTAATTTCGTTTCTCATAACCATCTCAATGGATTCTTCAAAAGGAACGATGACTGATTCCAGAACCTCGGTGGTATCCAGGTGCAGCCCTGCTACCTTGCGACAGCTCTGTGCAAAATATATGTGCATACGATTAGTCAACTTAGAAGAGCTTTCTATGGTATCACCAAAGTATTCCCAGCAGTCAGACTCGTATCCTGTTTCTTCCAATAGCTCTCGTTTTGCCACGGCAAGATCATCTGTTTCATTCGGTTCAAACATTCCAGCCGGAACCTCAATCAGATCCTCTTTTGTAGCGTGCTTGTACTCCTTTTTCAGGATAATGTTTCCCTCTGTGTCCAAGGCAACAATTGCCGCCGCATTCGGAATGGTTACCGTGTAAAAATCATCAATAATCAGGCCATTCGGAAGAGCAACCTTTTCTTTTCTCACCTTCAGCCATCTATTTTCAATTAAACGTTCAGTCTTTCCTACTTTCCACATATCAGCCTCTTACATCCAGAAACTGTATCGATCCGTGAATACTGATTTCCGTAGAATCAGCTGGCACAAAAAGGCACTCAACCTTATAAATGTCCAGAGATTCATTATCAAATCGAAGAGTACCACAGCCATTGATGCACAACAGGCACACGGATGCTGACAGAATCTGCACTATAATGTACGATTTGGCTTCTTTCAGTATTGACAATCATTCGATAAACCTCGAAATACTTGCATCTACAGAGCAATTCCGATGCTACACCAGCACGATATTTTAATACTCGGAGCGGCTGTTTCGGCTCAGACATCCCGTTCAGATTGGAATTTTCCTGGATCTCTGCAATCAGCGCTCCTACTCCAATAGCGTGGATTGTACCTGCTTCAATAAAAAACACAACATCCTTTTTGACCGGAACCTTCTGAAGATAACGCTCAACAGCTCCCTGTGCAATTGCGTCACGAATCACAGTTTCTTCCGTCGTTGTCTGCAACCCATAAATCAGGCCGGCAACTTTACTGGCATCCAGTACATACCACATCTCTGTCTTTCCGGGCTGCCCATTTTCTTTTTTTGTTGCATATTCATCTGTAGGATTGCACCTGAACAGACAAATCCTTTTTCGCATCAATGAATTTAATCAGAATTGGAAGTTTTAGTTTTCTTTTGGTCTGCAGATCCGTTTCCAGGAACTCTGGGTGCTCCTGCAACACCTCCGTCAAGGTCCTACCCTGATACTGATCAAACACAACAAAGCTCGGTCCATCCGGGTGTGTAGAGCATTCCAAAGTTCCCGCAAGAGGTGGCATCTCAATTCCTTTTGCAAATTCGTCATTCAGGCGGTTACCGCCAGATAATCCTTTGCGGAAGGCTTCAACAAAAACGGTTTATGCATAATAAGCCCTCCTTCGTCTTTTAATACTCTAGCTCAAATTTCTGCTTGTCTTTGACATTGATATCCTTGCCAAGCTGTACTTCAATCAACTTCAGCTCAGTTTCAGCCAGAACAGTATGGCGACAACCGGCACTCATGGTGATCACATCACCAGCCTTAACAGCCTGCTCATAGCCATCCACGATGGTCTTACCAGTACCGGCCAGAACAACCCACACCTCATCACGATTTTTGTGGCTATGATAGTTCATGGAATGACCAGCATTCAGAGTAACCTTAATGGTCATGCTCTCTGCTTCCACATCCATAACCTTATAGCTGCCCCAGGACTTCTCGGCAAACATGATCTGCTGCTCGTACTTGTCAACAAAAGGCTTGATATAGCTGGACTGCTCCTTATCGGAAACCAGAATACCTTCCGGAGATGCAGAGATGACCACATCATGCAGGCCCATAGCCAGCACAGGAACATCCAGTTCGTTCAGGATATGTACGCCATCGCAATTCTCGTTCATAACACCCTTACCAACAACAGACTCCTCCATTGCTTCGGTTAGAGTATTCCAAGTGCCGAGGTCCTTCCACATACCTGCAAAGCGCTGCACCTGAATCTTGTTCTCATGCTCAACAACAGCATAGTCGAAAGAAATCTTGGTCAGGGTCTCGTACTTGTTAAACAGATCCTGATAATCAACGAAGTCAATCAGCTGATGTGCGCGTTCCATCACATACCTAAGCTTGTAAGCAAACACACCACTGTTCCACAGTGCGCCCTGTTTAATGTATTCCTTTGCCACAGCTTCAGAAGGCTTTTCCTTGAAGGTATTGACAAAAGCAGTCTGCTCTGCACTTTCAGGAATAATATAACCGTACTTTTCAGAAGGATAAGTTGGCTCAATGCCCATGAGCACAAGATTAGCTTCACCCTTATCTGCCTGATTAGACAGAGACCTCAGTGCTTCAAAATAGTCGTCCTCAACATAGGGGTCAACTGGGCAAACAACCACGGACTCTTCCGGATTAACGCCCATCACATCTACTAGATAAGCGGTAGCCAGTGCGATTGCCGGGAAAGTATCACGGCGGCAAGGCTCTACAGATACACCTACATCCTCACCAAGCTGGTTGTGGATAGCAGAAACCTGAGTCTTAGAGGTTGCAATGGTAACAGTAGCATCGTTATCTACCTTCTTCATCTGGCGGTAGACACGCTGAACCATGGATTCATATCCATCTTCAGTTTTGAAAATCTTAATGAATTGCTTGGAGCGGATGTCATTAGACAGTGGCCAAAGGCGCTTACCAGAACCGCCAGACAGTAAAACAATATTCATAATGTATCTCTCCTTTTATAAGAAAGAGGCTACTGCAATCCTTAAAAAATTACAGCAACCTCAAAGAATTAGCGTTCAGCACGCATCGAGTTATTCAGGAAGTCCTCGTAGGACAGACGGATGCCATCTTCCAACTCAGTCTTGTATATCCAGCCCAACTTGGTTGCCTTGGAAACATCAAGCAGCTTACGGGGTGTACCGTTCGGCTTGCTGGTATCCCACAGAATTTCGCCTTCGTAGCCGATAACCTTTGCGACCATCTCGGTCAGTTCCTTAATGGACAGTTCCTTGCCGGTACCTGCATTGACAGTCTCGTCACCGCTATAGTTGTTCATCAGGAACACACACAGATTTGCGAGGTCATCAACATATAGGAACTCCCGCAGAGGAGAACCATCGCCCCAGCAGGTAACGGTGGTCAGACCTGCTTCCTTTGCTTCATGGAAGCGGCGGATCAGTGCAGGGAGTACATGGCTGTGGATAGGATGATAGTTGTCATTAGGACCATACAAGTTGGTCGGCATAACAGAAATGTAGTCCGTACCATACTGCTTGTTCAAGAACTCGCAGTACTTTAGACCAGAAATCTTTGCCAGTGCATAAGCCTCATTGGTCTTCTCCAACTCGCTAGTCAGCAGGCAGCTTTCCGTCATAGGCTGAGGAGCCATACGAGGATAAATGCAGGAAGAACCGAGGAACTGCAGCTTCTTGCAGCCATTCTTCCATGCAGAGTGGATGACGTTCATCTCCATAATCATGTTGTCATACATGAAGTCCGCCAGTGCACTCTGGTTTGCAACAATACCGCCAACCTTTGCAGCAGCAAGGAAAACATAATCAGGCTTCTCCTCAGCAAAGAATGCTTCTACCTGATCCTGACGGCAGAGATCAAGCTCCTTATGTGTGCGGGTAATAATATTATTGTAGCCCTGACGGTTCAGCTCACGGACGATTGCGGAACCAACCATGCCGCGGTGACCAGCTACATAGATTTTTGCGTCTTTTTCCATCATAATGATTGCCTTTTCCCTATTCTATTCGATTAAGCCTGAGCCTTCTTCAGAGCAGCTTCACGCTTTGCCAGTTCACGGTCATGCTTTGCCATGATGTTAACCAGTTCTTCATAAGAAGTCTTCTGAGGATTCCAGCCCAGAACAGTCTTTGCCTTGGTAGGATCGCCCCACAGGTTGTCAACGTCGGTAGGACGGAACCACTGAGGATTGACACAAACCAGCATCTTGCCAGTTTCAACATCATAGCCCTTTTCGTCGATGCCGGTGCCTTCCCAACGGATGGTGATGCCGTTGGCGGCAAATGCCTTCTCGGTGAAGTCACGAACAGTGTGCTGCTCGCCGGTGGCGATAACAAAGTCCTCAGGAGTCTCGTGCTGGAGAATCATCCACATGCACTCAACATAATCCTTTGCGTAGCCCCAGTCACGCAGAGAGTCCATGTTGCCCAGTTCCAGATGATCCTGCAGACCTTCTGCAATACGACCAGCTGCCAGAGTGATCTTACGGGTAACGAAGTTCTCGCCACGGCGCTCGGATTCATGGTTGAACAGGATACCGTTGACTGCGAACATGCCGTAAGCCTCACGGTACTCCTTGGTTATCCAGAAACCATACTGCTTTGCAACAGCATAAGGGCTGTAAGGATGGAACGGAGTGGTCTCACGCTGAGGAACTTCCTCAACCTTACCATACAGCTCGGAGGTAGATGCCTGGTAAATCTTGGTCTTCTTGGTCAAACCCAGAATACGACAAGCTTCCAGAATACGCAGAACGCCCAGAGCATCCACATCGCCGGAGTACTCAGGAACATCAAAGGAAACCTGAACATGGCTCTGTGCAGCAAGGTTATAGATTTCATCAGGCTGAACAATGCTGATGATACGAATCAAAGAAGAAGAATCGGACAGGTCACCGTCATGCAGAGTGATCGTGTCCATCAGGTGGTCAATACGAGCAGTGTTCGAGATAGAAGCACGGCGAGTGATGCCGTGAACTTCGTAGCCCTTTTCCAGCAGAAACTCTGCCAGATAGGAACCGTCCTGACCAGTGATACCAGTAATCAGTGCTTTTTTCATGATAAATTATCCTTTCCTATGTTAAATGATAAGGCCAATTAAAATGGCTCGTGATTTCTACTTTTTCAAGAGTATACGATAATTTACGATATATCAAAGAACAATCCACGCACAGATTAGCACAATAGTAGTTTTCAGTATTTCTCTTCTCTCGATAACTGATCTAATTTTTGTTGTACGTCTCTTATATAAGAATTAAGTAAATCTCTCAACTCTGACATTCTCAATTCTAGACTATATATTTCTCGATTTGAATATTGCGCAATAAACAATGCCTTACTTCTTTTATATTGTTATATAGAATATGACCTATGAAAACTTGTAATCCTGTCTTGGTAAATAATACTGCCAGCAGATACAAAATAAATAATGTTAAAACAAGCACCAATAAACGTGACAAATATACAGGAAGATCGAAAACAGCTACTAGTTTGAATAGTGTTCGAATTGTTATTTGGTTTAAACACAAATACACAATGGAGTTTTTCCTATACTTTTCAACCATTTTACACCTGGTATATTGCACATTAATCTGGAAATAGATATACCAAGCAAATCGAAAATAACGCGTTTAGCCAAAAAAATGGTAGGAATGCGTATTTTCCCTCGCGCATATTAATATAACCGTATAAGAAAATAAAGACACTCGTAACACATCCAACAATCAGTATCTGCCACCAATTCATATTAAGCAGTTTTTCTATCTCTTTTTCGTGCTTTCTTATTATCTCACCGACCTAATATAATCCTAAACCAACAAATGCAGCGCTTAATGCTAATGGTAAAGGCTATGGTAATATTTGATCTGCATAACTACCTATAATCACTAATATGACAATAAGCCACTTCTTACGCAACTGATCAAGGAAAAAATATAAAATATCAGTAAAAAATAAAGTAGTTAGAAACCATAATGCTCCTTATAGTCAACCCTTGAGTATTACATGTAAATATGTGGATTAAAGTTAAAAGTGATTTTCCATCCAAAATTAATGATACTAAATAATGCGCAATGCCAAATAATACATATGGAACCAATAATGTAATCGATTTTTTTCTACTCTACTGTATAACATTTAGGCTTTTTATAAAAAAACAGAAACAAAGAAAAACATAGGCATATGAAATGCGGGAATAAAATGATCAAATTCCCCTCCGAATCCGTTATGGTCCATGAGCATTAATATAATTCCAAAAGACCTAAATACATCAATATAATCTAACCGTTGCTTGCTTGCCCAATGAGTATATTTGTCTTCACTTATCAAGTCAATTCCTTTGTATATGATTTTTTATTTCTTTCTTACTGCTTTAATTGGTGCATCATCCGGTTTTCCAATATCAGGATTTACTTCTTCTCCTTTACGGTCAACACAGGCAGGTCCCTCATTTTTAGGCTTAACTATAGTTCCATAAAGTGCATTATTTTTGTTAAAAAACAGAAGTCGTTACTTCAGACATATAAATGCTCCCCCTTCAAAAAAAATAACCACATTTTCCAAATATATAGCACCAGCAGGGAAAATCACACTAAATTAATATAGTCTATTTAATAATCTAAATTTTTCTTTAGTAGACAACTTATATATTAAAACTGAAGCCAATAGTGTAATAGGTAATGTGATTAAAAACTCTAAATTCAAACAACCAATATCTCGTTCCCCCCTAAAATTATTTGAACTATGATTTTTATAAAACAGTGAACAAAATATATTAATGAAGATAAAGATCTAAGCATTTTATTGTTCTTATTCAATGAATCGAAATTAATATTTAATGATATATAAACAAAAAAACCGAACAAGGTATTAATAGTACAAGTGTATCATATGCAAGAGCCAATGAGTAATGCTTAATAAAAATAACTTCCAAACCTAAACAGATATATGAAATTATAAAACTCAAACAAGCGAACTTTATGTTAAATTTAACAGGCTTTTGCGCAAAATAGGCGACTATTGTAACATACAAAAATCAAAAAAATAAACCATTGCGCGTTGTTACTATTAGTGATCTTAAATAAGATAATGCAGCCCACAAATCTGGAAATAAGCCTTTTATTGGCAGTAATGCATACGCATATGAACAACCAAAAATACCTATAAAATACATAAAAAAGATAAGATAACAACATTCCTCATCTTCACTTTTTTACTTAAAAGGAAGCCAACTAATAATACCGCAAATATCAATCCATTTAAATACCACAAAGGACCATAATTTCCGCATATTAGAAAATCTTTAAACCAACTAAGAAAACCAATAAATACTCCGTTCTCATTGACAGCTATTTATTGACTATAAATAATAGGAAAATATATTATCGTCCAAACTATATATAATAGTAAAAATCTCTTTACAGCAGCAATAATTGGATTCCACTCGAAATGAATTACAGTAATTTTTTTTAAAACGAAAAAACCGGATGCAATAAAAAATAGGGTACCGCAATTCCGGATATATAATTAGTCATCAAAGAATTTAAGATATCCATATTTCCATTACGTGAAAAAATAGGCACGTGTAAAACAAAGACGAGTATTGAGCATAAAAATTTTATCAACTCGACTCCAACATAATCTCTCTGTCTAACCGAATTTTTAATCATAACTCCTCCTTCCTCGATAATCCTACTCAACAACTAAGTATATCCATTTATAGATCGCATATATCTTTGTACAAAAACAATTATTTCAGCTTAGTAATCATTACTTTTGCATTCGTGAAAAATTTAAGTATCATATCCTCTTTAAGTAACAAGAGGCCTAGTACATACACAAAGCAACACAATCCAGATAGCAACATAGAATTCAAAAAATTTGAAGCAAAATTATTGACTATCTTATCTATTATAATGATTGTTGCGACTGCCGAAACTAGAGGCTTATATGAGTAAGAAATTAATTTTCTAACACTGATGACATCTCTTGAAAAGAAAGTCAATAGTATGAATTGTAAAACCTCTGACATAACTGAGATTATACTCGCACCGATTGCTCCATATTTGGGTATGAGCAAATAATTAAAGCAAATATTAAACACAGCTGTTGTCCAAACAGCTGTTGAATATTTGTTTTGTTGAAATCTTGGAATCAAAATTGCTCCGCCAAATAAAGCATTCATACCTTTAAATATAATAACGAAACTCAGTACTTTTAATATATCAACACATTTTATATACTCTACGCCATAAAACCAAGGAATTAGATTTTTTCCAACTAAAAACATTCCACAAAATAAAATCGCAGACACCATCATAATTAATTGTATGCCCTGTTTTAAATACTTCTGAATGTTTACGTTGTCCCGCATCTTAAAATAAGAAACCATTCGAGGAATCAATACTGTCGAAAAAGCTGAAACAACATTTGCAGCTATAATGATGAATTTTAATGCTTGCTCATAATAACCGTTTTCTTTATTACCATTAATTGCAAAATGGCCAATCATAGTTTTATCAACATAGCTAAATAGCATTGTAGCAATATAAGGAACAAATAAAGTTATTTCTTCCTTAAAATGTTTCATAGGATTTAACTTGTTAACAACAACCTTACTCACATATTGATTAACCTTTGACCAAAGTAACAAATTTCCAATTAAAATAGGAATACTATAAAGAGCTGCATATAATATAAGATCATCTTTTGTTTTGACAAATAATAATATACTAGTAATTGATAAAAGTTTAATAATAATTTGCCGTGTTACTGTGTACTTAAAATTCTCTAAACCTTGATAAAACCAACTTATATCAAATGCATTGGCAATAACAGTAATACTTTGAATCGCAAATAAAGCAAAATATTTCTTACCGAATAATAATATATATGTAAAAAAGAGTAATAAACTGAAGATCGTTGTAAAAATCCTTAAAATGACAACTTCATAAAAGAATACTGACATTTGAGAAGGATCATTACGTAACCTTGCTATTCCTCTTTGTCCATGTGTCCCTGAACCTAATGCAGAAATCAAACAAAAATACATTACAATTGACTGTGTAAAACTATACTGCCCAATTGCATCAACTCCAAGAACCCTAGCAATATATGGCGCTGTAATTAGCGGAGTAATTAAACTTAAAATTTGATAAAAAATATTATAAAAATAGTTTGCTTTAATATTTATTTTTTCTTCCATCGAATGACCTCTTCCATAACAATTGTAGGATATAAAATTATTCAAAACTTAAGCATCTGTAATTTTATATTGGCATTAGTGCAATATAATTCACACTTATCTCAGAGATATCCTTTCTAGGCTCAAATACAAATCAGGTCCATTAATTCAATCTTGGAAATTGCATAAATATCAAACCTATCTTATAAATTTTATATGCCATTAGATAATTCATCAAACATATCATTATAGTATTGTTTTATGTTTTCGCAAGAGTTAAATATCTTAACCCGATTATATACTCGAAGCCCTTTAATATAAAACTCATTTATATTGTTAATAAAATCATCATATGCTTCTAACAATGCGGCAAAAAGCTTATTCAAGTGTTCCTCGTCGGTATTATAGACATATGAATATACATCATGTGCATCAAATTCGCATAATGTACTTATTCTTGGGGAAATAACAGTGCGGGCATTTGAAAATGTTAGGAAAATACTTCCGGAATTCATACTACTTTTAATATCATACGGCATTATAAGAATGTCCGATTTTCTTATATGATATTCAATTTCTTCATCGGGAATAAATCGAAAATCAAAAACAATGTTATTTAAACCCTTTGCCAACTCCAGTAATTCTAATTTATATTCTTCAGATGCCCGACCTATAATTCTAAGTTCAATGTTTAAGTCAGCAGTCCTTTTTGCGCACTCAATAATTAATTCAATATTTTTATATTTTTTTATTTGAGCAATAAAAGTAGCAACCATTTTTTTATTTCGGTTAAAAATAGGTGGCAATTCCATTGAAATATGCACGCCTATATAGGTAGGATGTGGGATATAACAACATTTTTTTCATATTGTTTTTCTGGTAAATAGCTTGCCAAATATTGCTTGGAGTCCTTACTTAATACTATAATTCTATCTGCAAGTTTAAGTAATACACTCATATAGTTTTTGGATAGCTATCGGACAAATACATTCCCAGATTCATGAGGTTTTCTATTATGGAAAGTTGTGACAATTTTTGCACCTCTACACTTAGAAAGCTGCAAGCCTATCGTTCTTACCAAAATCCCCTTAAGCATCTCTGCAATAGATTCAATGTACAACGACTCATACCAATTTAAAATAATAACGTCAGCATTAAAATCTCTAGAAAAGGGTTTACGATTATTGAACTCGATAACATTATATCTTAGATGGCGTAATATGTCCTGTGAAATCCCAATGTATTTATTTTCTGTATTAATAAATGGGTAATAAGCAATATCCCCCCCCCGTTTATAGAGTTTATTTCGTTACAATTCATTTGATTTATAATCTCCTTTCCAACTCCAACGCAGAATTAAAAACATGTAATGTGTAACTGAAACTTAACTAAGATTGAAAATTGCTCGAAAAATCTTTTGTCTCATAATATCCACCAAACTACAAAAGGCAAATATACCAATTATCAATGCTGCTGCAATAAACGGATATAGTTTGTTTAGAAATACAGCTTCAGCTGTAAATACATTATTCCATATAAAATAATATCCTAACCAAGAGTCATGAAAAAGGTATATTCCAAAAGTTGTAGAGGCAATTTTATTTAATGTTGCATTTTTTCCGATATCTGTCTTTTTCATAAGTATAAATATTTCAAAAGCACAAACTGGCGCAACAACCGAAACAATTAGTGTATTTAAACCCGTTTTGAGTACTCTCATAATGGGATCTGAAAATTCAATGCTCGTAGTATTTAAGCTTGCCACTAGGTAATATAATACAGCCCCAAAAATCCATACAAACATAATAATTATTAGATTAAGAATCCTACCTGTTTTTTTTCTATTATCTAAATGCAATCTAGTAAATGCACCTATCAAATAGAAGAACACGCCTTTTTGAATATTATAATATGGGGCCTCTAAAATATATGAACATACATAAACTAATAGATAGCAAACGATAACAACCTGCAAGCATGCCTTGAAGTGTAATTCTTTAATAAGTGAGTTTACAACAGGTGAAATAAATAAAACAAAAACATATGAAGTAACAAACCACCAACTTCCACCTAAAATAGGTATCACAAGTGATCTAAATGCCTTTACACCTGCATTTAAAATTGGGATTCCATCCCCCCCCCATGGCAAAATCATTAAATAAATCACCAAACTCAACAAAGAATAAAAAACGCACTGATAATAAATGTTCTTAATAGACTTTAAATTGAAATTTCTATTAATTTGATAATATCCAGTGATTATAAAAAATATTGCAACTCCCGTTTGTCCACCAACACACAAAAAAGAATTTATCCACTGATTAATTTGAGATCCCATATGGTATATCACAAATGCATCATTTTGTTGAGAGCGCCATATTCCATGAAAAGCTAAATGTGAACCAACAATCATTAGCATAGCTATTATTCTCAACAATTCAAAATTCGAGTCTCGTGAGAAGTATTTTTTCTCCAGCAAACTACTAACACACCTTCCTCTCCACACACATATATATATATGCTGCGCTTCAAACAAATCAATCAATAAAATAGTCTTGAAAAAATTTTCCTAGATTTAACTAAAACATGCAAAATACAGAACAATATACTAAATAATTTAAAGTAATTCGAAACAAACTGTTTCTAATGCATCCATCTTTTGCATCACCAATAGGCACCATTCTCTATCTCTTTATGTTTAGTAATTGTTTCACTTTCATTCGGACGAATCCAGTACTGATTTATAATATTATTAAATCTTTTGTCATCAATCCATCGTCTTCCATACACACAAAATAAAACTTGAGTGTTTGCAGCCATATGGAGTCCTATCTTCCCCATCTTTTTGACACGAGCTGCTAAATGGATTGCATAAGCACCACATCCAATTAATGCAATATTGAAATCATACTTCTCCATCTCGGCCTTCATATAGTATAGTGCTTCGAACCAATTCGCAAACGGTGTCTCATGTCCTGCGATAGACTGCACAGCCTCTATTGTATAGAAGGCAGCAAATTTCGGGAAAACATTAGGATCAGTAAAAAGATTTTCCCTATTATTCTCATATTGTTTTTTTATAGATTTAACAAAAGGAGAAATAACAAAAACTTTTTTATTTTCAAGAATCTTAGTCCACGGATTCTCATAGAAAAAAGAAGAATTGTAGCCGTTTATATTTATTTTGATCGCCTGTTTAATAAGTTGATTCACATATCTTTCACGCCTTTGGTAGTATGCTAAAATATCAATTTGCTGAGCATCCTCTGCAAATAGTTCGCGATACCCCCATATTTTCTCCAATCATTCGGGAAAAATCCTGCGTTCTTACATAAATATTTAAAACAGTGTGTGCTAATGATATTAAATTTTCTCTGAAGAAAAGCAAAGGCCGCTCTTAAAGTAGTTTTTTTTCAAAAAGTTTGATAATTCGATAATTCAACAGTACCAAACTTCGCAATCATTAGGCCTCTGTTACCTAGAGCATTTTCAATAGTAGAGTAGACAAGATCATTTGCCTCTTTGCCAACATAATCACAATATTCCTACGTATATTCTTTATACATCAGTGTTCTCCTCCTCTTTAAAAATTGTATTATATAATTCGTTTACCATGTGAGCGTTTCTATCTGCAGTAAAAACCTCTAAGGCCATCTTTCTTGCTTTATCGGCAATCTGCTTTATAATGCAGGGATTTCTCAATGCAAATTCAATTTTTTCACTTAAATCGCAGTAATCACCACAATTAAACAAAGCCCCATATTCGTTATCACCAATCAATTCTTTGGTACCGGCTGTATTTGAGCCAATTACATACGAATTGCATAGCATAGCTTCAATTGTAACTCTACCAAAAGGCTCAAAATAAGACGGAACAACTGTAATAGCGGAACTAGAGAAAAATTTTTCTGGGGCCTTAGAAAACCCTTCAAATACTATCGAATCCTTTAACCCCAATTTTTCAACTAAATGCTGCAAATCATCTAAACATTTTCCAGTGCCAACAATATGGACTTTGATCTTCTTCCTTATTTCGTAATTAAGATTTCCAATCGCTTTTATCAGTAATTCTTGCCCTTTATGAGGATATAAGCCGCCTACACAGGTAATATGATTTACGTCATTACATTCTGGATTTAAATTTATAAACTTAGTAGTATTAATACCATTATATATTCTACAAAATTTAGCAGAAGGATATATTTTCTCAAACTTTTCTTTAACACTATTTGATATACAAATATTACAAGCAGCGTGATTAATTAGTTTTTCTCCATTTTTTCGATAAAAAATTTTCAGGCTCTGATCTTCCTCTAAATATTCTCTGATATGCCACACATATGGAATATCACAATACCAAGCCGCAATTGCGCCAACATAGGAACAGATAGTGTTAATATGAACAATGGAAGGATTATACTTTTTTATAAAAACGATTAATCTAGCGATTGAAATCAAATTAAAGGAATACTTAATAATTTTCTTCAATTGCTTATACATCTTGATATAATTATTGTTAAATTCTACCGGTGTTATCCAATCATAGGATTTAATAATTTTGTATTCTATACCAAGCGACTCTAATATTTCTGCTCCATTACCTTTCCCTGGAAGAATAACCATAACGTTAACCTGATGGTTTACTTTTAAATAATATGCCAAATTACACATACTAATAAAAGCACCAGACCGATTATAGTTATCATGGGCTATAAATAATACTTTTTTTTTTCCATTCAAATACTCACCTTCCATCCACCTTGGATTTGACAGCTAATAATAATGTTACAATTACAAGTATAGCCTTATCATATCCGCAGGATAATAGATATCCTTGTTTCCATCCAGACCTTTTAAAATTATTGTAGTTAAATGCATTGTTGATCTCTGCATTCTGCTCACTGTTAACAATACTTGTGCTCTCTCCAATATCATCAGCGTCTATAATTTTACTAATGCACTCAACTTGCTCTTTAGTTGGAAATAGTAAAAAACTAAAAAAAGGGTATGCATAATTACGAGATTTGATAATTTCATTCAAACAACATTGGTCATAATCTACCACGAATTCTATCACGGCCTTTTGGATCGTATGAACTAATTCGTTATTTTTACTCTCTACACCGTGATTTTTATGTTGCGTTAAAATCTCATTCTCAATTTTGTATAATCTCAAAGCAGTTCCTTGCGATTCAAATAAAATATGTTCAAATAAAAGGCAATTTCTCTCAAAACTATCTTGTATGTACCATGGTACACCAACATAATCTAACCAGGCATTACAACGCACACCTTTTTTTTCACACATTTTAGATTTGAAAAACTGATAACCAATCACTTCAACGGGCATATCATAATTTTTTAAAACAGAACATAACAAAAATTGCCCATTGCCATGCATGCTGTTGTTTACCAAAAGCACCCTATTCTTGTTATGTAATCGAGTTTTAACGTATTCAACAAAAAGTTCACTTTGCTCAACAATTTCTGGCTGCACGTTTTTTAGAATATTCGCATAATCACACAGAAACTCATGATTTTGTTTTGCATCTTTTATAGTTAGTTCCCGTTCAATGTCAGATTGCAAATCTACATCTATCTTTCGATTTATAACTACTTCCAGATACTGAATCACAATTTTTATCGAAATAGTTTTTCTTCTAGGAATTGTTGCAAGAAACATGTCTATAGACTCATCACAATGTAGTGCTGGTAATCGTAAAACATTCTTGTTTAAAGTCACATACTCGCAGTCACAATCTTTATCTGTTTTTAAAGCTGAATAGACTTTTTCTATCAAATAACCTTCTCTTGATACAAACCAAATAACGTCATCTTTCTGCGCATTATTTTTTATCCAGTTGCAGAATCCATGCAGAAAGGGACCAATTATTCCGTATCCTATCCAATTTTCATTTAGATGTGGGGATTTTTGACTAACTAGGTTTTCGCGGCTAAAATTATAAAGAATATCATTATTTTTAAACTGTTTCTTTATCAAATCAAATTGTTCTTTTTTGGGTGCATATTGCATTGCATTGTAGCCCATTTTTTTTGCTGCAATTACATCTTTTTCTAAAGTGTCACCAATATGGATAAAAGCGTTTTTATCTATATTTAAGGATTTTACAACATGATCAAACAGTCTACCCGTATACTTAGCCATCCCAATATTACCAGATACAAATAAATAATCATACGGTATACTATTATTTTTTAAAATAGATTCCAAAACAGAATTATCTAAATACATATCTGTTGTAATTATTATACGAGTTCCTAAATCCTTTAATTTCTTTAATACTTCCACTAAAGCTTTATTTTGAAATGCCAGTGCTACTTCGCATTTACGCTCTAATGCAATCGCAATATTTTTTTCTTTTTTACCTCCAACATAATATTTATATACATCTCCTAAGGTAACATCATCAACTTTGCATTTTCTCCTTGCTATCTTTTCTGCTACTTTACGTTTAATATAGAACCCATAAAAATTCTCATCTTTACGCATAGTAGCATCAATTATTTTAAATACATCATCTGGACAATTCGTCCCACGAAATATCAAAGTGTCATATAAGTCAAAAGAAACATACTCATACTGTTTTAAAGTACGATATATATTTAAATGATAGTCGTTCATAGTTCATCTCCATAAATATAAATATTTTATATTTCATTTCTCGTTTGATTATCTAATTGAACTCCGGACATAATCAACACAAAAACAATATATATATAGCTTTCCGTTAAAACTGTTCCATCTGTCATTTCTTTTGCCAAAAAAAGAATAAAAATTGCAATAGCAAGATTATTCTTTCTTCTCGCACTTTTAAACACACCAATTTCAAACATGATATATATTAGTAATGTAATTATACCCGCTTCTACGCCTACTTTGGGCCAGCCACTATTAAAATCATTTATCATATTCATTTCAGGATATACTTCATGAATAATCTTATAGGAACATCCTGGTCCCACGCCTAAACCATTGTTAAAGATACTATATACTAAGCAGCTCCATGGAATAACAAATCTAATAAAGCCACTTGTAGTTTGTGAACTACTACCTTCAGATAGTCGACTCCAAAAGAATTCATATAGAGTGGCATCGTTATATGAATAGATTAACACCGCCATTGCAATGAATATAAAAAACAAAATGCTTGGTTTTCTTCCATAATACACCAAAACAAGAAATGCCAGTGCTAATGCTCCATGCACGATTCCTGTCCCCGAAATAGAACAAGCGGCAGCCAAAATATTGACACCTATAATAAAAGTAAGCGGCATAATTTTCAACGACTTATTTGCAAACAGATAAAACGCTAGAACTATTACCAAAAAACATTGCTGGCTTAAAATCGATGGTTCTAAATATATTGAGTGTGCTCTTAATAAAACTCCTATAGAAGAATAGACTTCTGCTGTTGTATTATAACCCACCGAAGCCATCTCTCCAAAAGATAAATCTAGGTATCCTACAGGTGTAAACTGACATATAAACTGGATGATGCCAAGTGCATTAATAAATGAACCAACATAAATTATCGCTAATATATATTTTTGTGAAACAATTAACTCCCCTCGTTCCTTAAATAAAAGCAGATAAAATGTGGCAAAATATAAATATAGCAGAAAAGACTTGAGTGACGCATCTGTATTAGAAATATACGCCAAGAATATAAGTCCTACAAATAATATATACATTGCCACGTTATTTTTCTTTATCAGTGTGCCATATCTTGGAGTCTCGAATATAGTTACTAAGATATATAATACAGAAAGAATAAACGGCGGCGAGAAGTTAAAAGTGTCTATTGTATAAATCGATAATGCCGAAAACATATTCACAAACGGAAATGCAAGCAAGAGCTTATCAGATAACGTAGTACTATGTCGTTTGTTCATTCTTATTTTATAAATACCTTTCTTAGTTTATCATCTGGTTTACTATTATCAAGATAAAACTCACGTCCACAAGCAGATAATTTTGCTGCTTGTAATCTATCATGCAGCAACTCTCTTATATATCTTACAGCCTCTTCTTCATTTTCATATATATAGCATTCTCTACCATGTGTAACATCATACCCTCTTACGCCATAAATAGATGTAACTACAGGTATTCCTTTACCAAAAGCTTCCATCATTTTAATATTAATACCACTACCTTCTTGAACCGCATTTACGAAAATATCTCCATTTTTTATATAACCATCTACCGAGTCAACCATACCGGTGATAACAATATCATCTTGCGATTTTGCTGCATCTATCATCGCTTTTGTCGGATCTTTACCTACTAAAATTAATTTAACATCACTTTCACACTCTCTGAGTTTTGGCATAATTTTTGAAATGAGATATAAAGCAGAAGATTCATTCGGATACCATGAATAGCTTCCTATAAAAATTATATTTCGATTAACAGAAAGAATATCCGCTTCAGTTTTAACCAGATCATATTCACTAAAACCTTTAGATATAACAATCTGTTTTTCAGGGACCATTTTTTTAAATTTTGATGCATCACTTTCCGATATTGCGGTAACAAAATCTGCATCATTTATAGCCATCTTTTCATAACAATATGTCATTTTAGCGCTTCGATTTATTAGCCACTTAATTGGTGCCTTCGTTTTTTTTGCGTATTCAAACCAGAGCTCATTTTCAACGTTGTGTGTATGCAGAACAATTCTTGAATTCGGAAACAACTTTGCATATTCATACATCTGTAAATGATCAATTACTACTGTATCAAATTGCTGACCAGAAAAACTATCCAATAACAATTTTCGCATCTTTTTCCTAGTATACTTTCTTATATTATTGGGATATTTGAAAGACATATTCAATGCAGTACTCTGAAAGGTTAGTTTACAGGTCTTTATCACAGATACTACACTGCGAAGTATGGTCTTTTCATCTTCTGTATAATCATCATCAAACACAAATGATATTAACGATACTTCTGCGCCGAATTTTTTGAGCATTTTCAAAAGTCCGAACGAATATATCAAAGCTCCATCAGTCGTAGGTAAAATCTTTCTTTGAGTTATAACTAATATTCTATTCATTCATAACAACTCCTCTTTATATGATAAACTTACTTTTAACTTCTAATCGTAAAGTAAATCGCCTTAAATACCTCCCAGCCATAAGATTCAACCCAATAAAGAACTGAGTAACCGTTTCCGCGATAAGCATCATACTTTTCTTTTGCGCGTCTAAGGACTTTTTTCATATTAGTATTGGTACTGACACCGTCGGCCACAAAATTTGTAATAACTTTATCGATTACACGAATCTTTACGCCTTTTTTACGCATCTTCAGATACAAATCAAAATCTGCGTAAGCACAAAACTTCTCGTTAAAACCATACTGCTTGTAAAGTTTTGCTGAAAGAAACATACTGGGATGATTCCAGTGTCTGCTCGTTACAATACCACGCTCATAATTCTTGGACATCTTATTAGTAATAGATCCATTTGGATTGATGTAATGCAACCCACCGTAAGCTAATTCAAAAGAATCTTCCTGATAGAATGAGTTGATATTTTCCAAAGCATCTTCTTCATACCAGTCACCGGCATTCAAAAAAGAGATAAATTCACCATCGGCTAACTTAACACCCTTATTCATGGCGTTATAAATACCAGTGTCTTTTTCGCTAACAATACGCAGACGAATATTCTTTTTAGCAAATTTTTCTTCATGCTCAGACACAATCTGCAAAGTATTATCCGTAGATTTGCCATCTACTATGATATATTCATAGGGCGCATAGGTCTGCTTTAATACAGATTCTATAGTTTTTCTAATTGCTTTTTCAGCGTTATACACTACTGTAACAACTGTAAATTTCAAATCCATACGTGCATCTCCTTTTGTTCTTAGAACAGACCTTCCTTATTACAGTCTTCAAACCAATCTTTAAAGGTTTCCTCGAAACTGTAGTGGAACTTATAGCCACATGCTGCCAATCTCTTGCCACAGATATTAGTAGAAACCATCAATTTCTTAACACGAGCCGGATGAATTCCTACTACCTTACCGCCAATAGGACCGAGAATGGTTGCTGCCGTCATCAGCAGTCCACCAGGGATCAGCGGAATAAAGCGCTTCATACCAGTTGCCTTCTGCATGGTCATGCAAATCTGCTCGATGTTGAATGCGGGCTCAAAAGTGCAGTTGAACACATCACTACCAGGGAAACTGTTATCCATCATACGGTACTTAATGAAACGGACCAATTCCTTAACATAGATGCAGGCCTTAACAGTATCCTTACGACCGGCATAGAAGAAATAGCGCTTTTTCTGACCCTTATACAGGCGGGTCATATTACCGTGCTCACCCTTGCCATAAACGATACCTGGACGAACGATGGTGAGTTCACGGGAAGCATCCTGAACCTGCCACTTTTCGTGAATCTGCTCAGCCACTAACTTGCTAATGCCATAAGGAGAGTTCGGGGTGGGAAGTGTATCCTCGCTCTTCAGCTCCTCTGCAGCACCATAAGGTGCAATAGAGCTGGTAAAGAGAATTTTCTTGATGCCGTGCTTATCTGCAAAAGCTGTGACATTCTCTGCACCACGAATATTGGCTTCAAAATAATCGTAGTCAGGATGACCAGGTGTTCTATGTACAGCAGCCAAGTTAAAAATAATGTCCTCCGGTGTAGAAATAAAATCAAACTCAATAGGCTTACGAACATCCAAACGGATATACTCTACGCCTTCATTCTTCTCAACGATACCAGGAACTACGCCTTCTTCTCCCGGCATTACAATATCAAGATCATAAATCTTATCACCAGTTTTTACACACTCATCTTTCAGAAGATGAATCAGATGAGTACCAATAAAACCAGATCCACCAAAAATAATGTAATTCATCTATCTTTCCTCCTTAATCTCTCTGGAAAATGTCTCGGGTATACACTTTATCCTTGACATCATCCAGACATGCATCGTATCTATTAGCAATGATAGAATCACACATTGCCTTAAACTGCTCTAAGTCATTCACAACCTTGCTGCCGAAGAAAGTTTCACCATCTTTCAGAGTCGGCTCATAAATCACAACAGTAGCACCCTTTGCCTTCACACGCTTCATAACACCCTGAATGGAACTCTGACGGAAGTTGTCGGAGTTGGATTTCATGGTCAAGCGATATACTCCGATGACAATAGGATTTTCCTTACCGGCATCGTACTGATTATGCTCTGCATAGTTGTAGTAACCAGCCATCTGAAGAACACGGTCAGCAATGAAGTCCTTACGAGTACGGTTAGACTCAACGATCGCTTCAATCAGATTTTCAGGTACATCTGCGTAGTTTGTCAGCAGCTGCTTGGTATCCTTCGGCAGGCAGTAGCCGCCGTAACCGAAAGAAGGATTATTGTAATGGGTACCGATACGGGGATCAAGACAAACACCGTTGATAATTTGCTGGGTATTCAAGCCTTTCATCTCCGCATAAGTATCAAGCTCATTGAAATAGCTGACACGCAGGGCCAGATAGGTATTTGCAAACAGCTTAACCGCTTCGGCCTCAGTGAAGCCCATGAACAAAGTGTCCACATTCTCCTTAATTGCACCTTCCTGCAAAAGTGCTGCAAAGATATGTGCTGCTTCAATCAAGCGTTCATCCTCTATATCTGTACCAACGATGATACGAGAGGGATACAGGTTATCATACAGAGCTTTGCTTTCGCGCAGGAACTCCGGGCTGAAGATAATGTTCTTGCTGCCAGTTTTCTCTCGAAGCGATGCAGTATAACCAACAGGAATTGTGGACTTGATAACCATGATGGCATCAGGATTCACTTCCATAACCACATCAATAACTGCCTCGACAGCAGAAGTGTCAAAATGCTGAGTACGGCTGTCATAGTTAGTAGAGGCTGCAATAACGACAAAATCCGCAGACTGATACGCGGCCTTTGCATCCAATGTTGCGGTCAAATCGAGTTCTTTCTCAGCAAGATACATCTCGATGTAGTCATCCTGAATCGGAGATTTGCGATTATTAATCAGTTCAACTTTCTCCGGAATGATATCCACTGCGGTAACTTTATGATGTTGTGCTAACAGAGTCGCAATACTCAAACCAACATAACCCGTACCAGCAACTGCAATGTTATACTGTTTCTTCATAATACTTCCTCTTTCCACCTAAATTTAGTTTTACTTTGCTCCCTGCTTCTTAATAACAGACACTACTGTCTGAAGCAGAATCTTAATGTCCAGAAACAACGAAGCGTTACGGACATAATACTTTTCCATCTTCTGCCTTTCTCCAGACTCATATGTAGCATTGTTTCTTGCATAAGCCTGCCAATATCCTGTGATACCAGGCTTCGCAGACAGAAGAACATCATATGTATCCTCGTCCTTTGATTGAATCTCGGATTCAATCAAAGGACGAGGACCAACCAAACTCATCTCACCGGTCAAAACATTGATAAACTGAGGTAACTCATTGAGGCTCAATTTACGAATGATATCACCAACCTTCGTGATACGAGGATCATTGTCAATTTTGAATTCTGTGCGATATTAGTGCATCAGCTCAGGTGTCAGCTAATCAATCATCTTGCCCGTACCCATGCACATGCTACGGAATTTTCACATACGAAACGGCTTATTAATCCGACCAATTCTAAGATGGCCATAAATTACAGGACCAGGGGCATTTACATAAACAACTATTGCCACTAGCAAGAAAACCGGTGACAAAACTATCAGTGCCGCAAGAGATGCACAAACATCCATTACTCTTTTCAAGAACAAGTAGGTTTTGCTTTTTCTATAAACGCCAGAGAACTGATTCTCGGCTTCCTGTTCAACTCAACCCTGCATTACTTAAAACTCCCTCTTTTGTTTGACCTCCAAAATGCTAAAATACTGAGACCATTTTTCACCGCCCCAGATTTTATTCATTCGCTTCGTACTTTTTTATCTATCTAAAATGGTTCTCATCGAACCATGTTTCTTCCCTATTTAAAACAGCCAGCTTCTACGCCGGCAAATTCAGTTTTCATATCCATATCACCCTAGTTTAGGGTGAAAATACAAGTTTAAGTATTTTTTTATTGACCTCTAATTTCGCCCCAAAGATGAGTTTATCGAACAATTTATTGGGCTATTACTGCCCCAAACTGTGTATTTACAACGAGTTTCTGAATTTTTACATTGCACATTTTCAATTCCCAAATTAAATATCAAATTCTGGCGAAGCAAACATTGGTAAATACTTGAACAATTTCACGGCTTTCATCATCACACCCTACGCTAATAATTCTAATTGGATAAAAATTATCATCAATAATTTACTTTCACGTAAAAATTCTGAACTAAATAAAAGCTATTGATAATATTTTTTTCTTCCACTTTTTGTATACCCTACAGGCATAGTGGATTTAATTATCCCCAATGCCTCTGAAGTAACAGACATCACTAATTCAATAACACATTCACTACCATAGTTTGTAGGAGCAGAAATGACAACAAAATCTGTCTCCTTATGTGCTATTTTTCCATCTATCCAAATTTTATTGCCAATGAAATCTAGTTTAAAATCCCTCTTAGAAACTAGTTCACTCTATATTTTTATTCTGTTTCATTAGTTTTGTTTTTTGTCTCCTGTCACCATATACATATATATCTTAATTATCCATCCATTCCATCCTACGCATTCTTGCGTAAATACAATTCACTCTGTTGAGCTGATATACATCATTGGTGCTACAAAGATAAACTGACAACTGTTTCTATACCTCCAAGAATTCCAGTAAATATATCTATAGATAGTTTCAAAAAAACTTGTCTTAGTTTCATAAGATTTAAGATAGTGGTACATACTTTATAACAACGTACTTTTCCAAAGATTATTTTCCATTATGAACATCCACTATATTACAAAGTTTAAAAGTTTAGATGAACTATAATCTTCGTTTCTGCACAATGGATAATAAATTCTTATAGATAAAAAACAGCCTCCTCTAAATTCACAAATACCTTACTCCCACATTTTAAGTAAACACTCTGCAGCGTTCTTTTTGTTATAAATGACAGATATTCCTCAATTTTATCTCTTATCATGTTATTATCAGTTGATACCATTCCATTAATGTTTCAGAATACTTACAATATTTTGGGACCGGATAACTCCCTTTTGCTCGTAACCACTCATATCCGTTAGGATACACTAAAAGTTTACCGCTTATTTTTTCGATTCTTTTTTTGAAGCGTCCCATGAACCGATTCAACAAGCTAAATTATAAAAATTGGTGTGCTATCATTATTTTTTTGAAAATTTATTAATAGCTATAAATATACTTTTGTATCATACTAAATAGCTCGTCATTTCCTATATCGGGTATACCAATATTAAAGCATTTAGAGCGTTATATTTAAGAGTGGTATCATCCCAAAATTTTGAATATTTTTTATATAAGTTATATAAGAATAATGATACTGAGTTGCTCCATTCACCTTTCATTTTTTAGATTTTCTACAAATGATTCAAAACCTCCATAATTACAGTTATTACTTTTGAAACGATAATATGAACATGTGTAATCTTTTTTATCAACAATCTATCATTCTATCCCTAACTAATACGCTCCATTCGGTTTGACAATAACATGAAACGTTCTTAAAATCAACTTCAAGTCGTACATTAAACTTCGATGACCGATATACTCTAAATCCAACTCAACCATTTTATGGAAACTAACATCATTTCTATCACTAACTTGCCACAAACCTGAACAACCAGGTTTTACATACAAGCGTTGAAGATCATATCTCGTGTACTCAGCTACTTCTCTCTCCAAAGGTGGCCGTGGACCAATTAGACTCATATCGCCTTTTAAAACATTCCATAGCTGTGGCAATTCATCAATGCTTTTGGCACGGATAACTTTACCTATTTTAGTGACACGGGGATCTTCTTTCATCTTGAACATTGCACCTTCTATTTCATTTTGATCAAGTAATTCTTCCAATTTTTCTTCAGCATCTAAACACATAGAACGGAATTTATACATTTTGAATTTTTTTCCATTTTTACCAACACGTGTATGGCAAAAAAATATCGGACTTCCTGGCTCTTCTTTTCTGATTCGATAAGCTACATAAAACATCAAAGGAGAAGCTAAAATCAAACCAATAATGCTTCCAAAAATATCAATCATTCTTTTAAAAAATAAATAGATGTATCGTTTTTCAACTTTTTCTTTATCCAACCAAACTTGATTGGGATGCACTTCACTAATACGAGATAATAAATCTTCACTTTCCATACTTTCCCTCTCTCCTCATTTCCTTTTTATCTACGAATAAAAAACTAAAATAAACCAAACTTCTTCTTTTTTACCTCTTCATAGACTGGATAACTGATTTCATCCCCGTTGATCAGATCCCTTGCGACTTGTTTCATCTGTACTACTTTTTCCTTACCAAAGTCCTTGGCAATCTGCTCATAGCACTCTTTTAAGTAAAAGGTACGTTTAGAGACCCCATGGGCATCAGAAGCAGCCATCTGCACGAGATTATGTTTGACCATCGTTTTGGCTGTTTTCTGGATATCTTTGCCAAATACACCAACATAACTCGGCGCAGTAAGTTGGGCCAAACATCCCATATCTAGGAACGGAAGCAAATGATTCGGGTCTTTACGAAAATGTGCGTTGCGTTCTGGATGGACGATCACTGGTGTCTTTCCTAATTCTAACAACTCAAAAAAAATCCGTTCTGCATATAACGGCACTTCCAGTGTCGGAAATTCGATCAGAAGATATGTATCATCTAAATCTGTAAATAAAATTTTATCTCGATGGGTATCTTCGATAAGCGTTCCGGTAATACGTACTTCTTGTCCTTCCAATAACGTCAAAGGCAATTGTCTTTTCTCTAATTCTGCTTGTAACGAAGCGACTAGAGAAATGACTTGTGATTTTTCATTGCTGTATTTTCCATTATTATGGTGTGGCGTGCATAAAATATGCGTAATGCCTTGCTGAATCGCTTTTTCAGCCATTGCGATACTTGCCTCTAGGTTTTCCGCCCCGTCATCGATTCCTGGTAGAATATGGCAATGTAGATCGATCATTTCTCTTGTCTCCTCTCTTCTTATCTCTTAATTTCCGTAGTAATAACCAGCATCTTTGCTGTGTTCTGCTCCGTTGTATACGACACCTAGGACTCGTGCTTGTACCATATCCAACAACCCTTTTGCTTTATTCAATGATTCTTTACGTGACATATTTTCACGTACGACCAATAAAGTGCCATCCGTTTTTGAAGACATGATCTGTGCATCTGTTACGGCTACTACTGGTGGCATATCAAAAATAACCACATCAAATAGCTGTCTTGCTTCGGCTAGGATCTGATCCATTCTTGGCGAACTTAATAATTCTGATGGGTTGGGTGGCTTAGGTCCACTAGGCAAAATTGACAAGTTCTCGACTGGCGTTCGTTGGATCACATCTGCTACACTTCCTAATGAGCTAAGTGCTGTACTTAATCCACTGGCATTGTTCAGCTGGAATGTCTTATAGACAACGGGTTTACGTAAATCTGCATCGACTAGTAGAACTCGTTGACCGGATTTAGCAAAAACGACTGCAATGTTTGCCGCAGTGGTGGATTTCCCTTCTCCAGGACCTGATGAAGTCACAACAATCGTTTTGATTTGCTGACCAGCTGCGGAGGCAAACTGGATATTCGTCCGGATCGTACGATATTGTTCGGCGATTGGTGAAGATGGGCTTGTTAATGTGATCAAACTAATTGCATGAGTTTGTGTTACTTTTTGTTTGTGTGTTCGTGCCATTTTTCTTCCTCCTAGACTCTTGAGCGGCTTCTGCGTGATGGGGATGTTTTATCGTTTGTAGCTTTTGGTCGTGTAGGAGCTGGTCCTTTTTTACGGATACCAGCGTTCAATTCTTTCGCTGACATTTCTGGAACTGTTCCTAAAATTGGGAATCCTAATGTATCCGCCACATATTTTTCATCTTTCACTGTCCGATCGAGTAATTCAAATAAGAATGACAGAACTACACCTACCATCATGCCTAACATTAAGCCAAACACTAGATTCAATTTATTATTTGGCGAAACAGGTGTTGTATTGGCAACTGCACCTGAAATGATCGAAATTTTATCGACATTCATCACGTCTTTTGCGTTCTCTTGGAAAACTTGTGAAGTTGTGTTAGCGATTTGTTGAGCAGTCACTGCATTAGTGCTTATTGCCTGGATCGAGAACATTTGTGAATTTTCTGACTGATTAACTGAAATGGCATCCTTGATTTGTTCAGCAGTCATTTTCACATTTTCTTCTGTTTCTAATCGATTTTTGACTTCATTTAGTACTAGATCACTGACGATCATATCTTTATACGTATTGATCATTTGCAGGTTCGTATTGACCTCATTGACATTAGCAGTGTCTGATTGTGGCAGTGTCACGATCAATTGTGCTTGTGAACTGTATTTAGGTGTCAAGATGAAAAACGTTACGATTCCTGAGATGGCCAAGCCAGCAAACATTGAGATGATGAGTGTTATCAAGTGTTTTCGTAATGTTTCAAAAATTTCTTTCAAGCTGATTGTCTCTTCCATTTTTTCTCACTTTCCTATTTATTCTCTAGATTCATTTGATCTTTTAATTCTTTTTTCACACGGTCCAGTTCTTGATCACTAACTTTTTGATATGAGATATTATCTTGCATGAAGCCTTCTCCTTGCAGCTGATCTTGCTTGATCGTACCAAATGCCTCCCGATAATCTAAAGCGATCTTTTTCATTTCATCAAAGCTCATGTCTGTTTTCATATTCGACTCTAGAGCATTCAAAATGGATTGATAATTGCTTACACCGTTCAGACTCAATACTTTTTTCGCTATACCTTCTACGATTTTTCTTTGGCGCCCTTGCCTACCGTAATCACCGTTTGGATCTTCATAACGCATACGTGAATAAGATAATGCTTGGTCCCCATTCAATGTAATTTTACCGATTGGAAAGTCATAGCCATCTTGGGAGAAAGTAAAAACATTATTGACTTCGATACCACCAACAGCATCAACGAGTTCTTTTAGCCCTTTCATATTGATAGAGACATAGTGATCGATTGGGATGTCTACATACTTTTGTACGGTATCCATCGCCATAGCAGCTCCGCCGAATGCGTAAGAATGATTGATCTTGTCTTTTGTGTCACGACCTACGATGTCGACATACGTATCTCGAGGAATGCTGACGATCGTTGTCTGTTTGTCTTCAGGACTGACTGTGGCAACCATCATCGTATCTGATCTTCCTTGATCGACCCGACCTAAGTCTCCAGTATCAATGCCCATCAATAGAACAGAGAAAGATTCTTGTTTGTCCAGATCAACTGGTTTCACTCGTTCTCCTTGGGTTCTTTCCACTGATTCGTAAGTTTTCTCAATAGAATGTGAGAGATCCAGATATAATTTTGCTCCTACTCCTACCATTGCTAATACTAATACGATAAGAACTGCTAAAATAATCAGAAATATTTTTTTCCCTCTTGATTTTCTTCTTCGTCTTGCCATAGTTCCTCCGTTTGCTAGCCTTGCTTGAATTGTTAATAACTTATATTGCTATAGTCCATTTGCTGAGCAACAGTTTGTGCTTTTGTTGCGTATGCTGCACTTATTTTCTCATTCCGGATCTGCTCTATTTGACTGAGCGCTGTCAAATATTGATCGTAAGTAGCGGTGGCAGTCACTTGACCATCCTTCAACATCGTATCAAATAACTGATCTAGTTGCGTGACTTGCACGATCTGGGTATCAGCGAATCCTAGATATTGCATAACAATTGTTTTCCAAGGACTATCTTTAAAAAAACTCATATTTTCACGTACACGAGTGATATCTGTACTTGTCACCTTTTCTTTGATGATAACATCGTCTACAGCTTGCTGCCAGTTTGATACATTTTTAGTAAATAAATCGTTGACAGCTGTCTGGATCTTCAGTTTTGATTCTGCACCATCTAACTGTTTCACGATTGCTTTCTTCTCATCCTGGATCGCAACAGCTTCTTTAGATAATTCCGATTCTTTGATGTCGTAATCATCTGCTGAAAGTTTAACAGAGGATAGCTTATTAGATAAACTCGAGATTGTTTCTTCTGTTATTTCAGGATCTAGAAAAACTTTTTCTTTTGTACTATACAGCTTATCAACTTCTTTTGATAAAGAAGTCAAGGTGTCTTTTTGATTAGTGATAGCAGCTTCTGCATAGTTGATCCGTTGCTGATGTTGCCGCTGGTTATTGATATGGTATCCAAACAAGCAGATCCCAATAGCACCTGCACCTACCGCCACAGCAGTCAATGACTTGACGAATGGCTTTTCCATAGATTCACTCCTAAGTATTGATGATAGATAAGTAAAGATGTGATTCATTTACATAAAAATGACAGCTTTTTATGTAAAAAAACATAATTAAACTAATATATTCAGAGAAATATTTGTAAACAAGTTTTACCTATGTAATTATACCACAAACTTTTTTCTTGACTAGAGAAATTCATAATTTAAAAGTAAATAAAACATTAATAAGATAACAGTTAATCGATTCCATTTTTTAAAACTCATTTTTTATAATCGTTTCAAAAAAGTCACAAAAATAAAATAACAAAAATTATTGGTATTGAATTTATTACAACTGTTTAAAATTTTATAAAAAACCAGAGAAACTGCCTATTTTGTGCCTGTCCTCTGGTTTATTTACATATTAGAAATTATTTTGTGATGATTTGATCCAAACTTGCTAGTGACAAAGCCATGGCAGCAATTTGACTTAATTGCGTTAATCGGTTCTTACGTACTGCTGGTTCTTCTGCCATGACCATCGTCTGATCAAAATAATTTTCGATCAGTGGGCGAAGGCTTACAAGCTGATCATAATTTTTGTTGATCGTTTGGTCAGCAAAACTTGCTTTCATTACTTCTACTGCTTTGTGTAATTCTTTCTCTGCGTCGTTTTCGAACAGCTCAGGGTCTACTTCTGATTGTTTTTCAAGCTGCGCTTTTTTCGCTAAATTCACGACACGTGTCAAAGCTTCCATTGAAGGTTTGAAGTCTTCATCTGCAAGATGTTGTTTGAACAATTGTGCTGCTGCAAATACTTTTGTCAGATCTTTTTGTTCCGCATTCAAAACAGCATCGATGACATCATGACGGATGTTCTTCGTTGTCAATAATTGGCGCAGACGACCTTTGATAAAGTCGATCACTTGTTGTTGCCCTTCTGATAAACCAATGCCGAAACGATCCGTATCTTTACTGATAACATCACTAATCGTTTCTTGCAGAACAGACAAAGGAAAGGCCCATTTTTTCGATTCGATGATCCGAACGACACCGTATGCTTGGCGACGTAAGGCATAAGGATCGTTTGACCCGCTTGGAATCATCCCAACTGCAAAGAAAGAAAAAATGCTATCTAATTTATCTGCAATCGCTAAAACAGAACCTACTGTAGACTGAGGTAGCTCTCCTTCACTGGATATAGGCATGTAATGCTCACGAATCGCTGTTGCTACAGCAGGTTTCTCGCCTTTCAGCAGAGCATATTTTTCGCCCATGATCCCTTGTAGTTCAGGAAATTCCCCTACCATGTTGGTTACTAGATCAAATTTATAGATTTCAGCAGCTCGTTGCAGATCCATCAATTCTTCCTCAGATAGTCCTACTTGTTCGCCAATGATACGGGCAATGACTTGTACCCGCTGCATTTTCTCATAGATACTACCGATTTTTTCATGGAAAGTAACAGTTTTTAGTTTTTCAACGTATTGGTCGATTGAAGCTTTCTTGTCTTCATTATAAAAGAATTCCGCATCTTCTAAACGAGCCGTCAATACTTTTTGATTGCCTCGAACCACATTTTCCAATTTTACCCGATCACCATTACGAGCAGAAATAAAATGAGGAAGCAGCATACCTTGATCGTTCCGTACCTCGAAATAACGTTGATGTTCTTTCATAGAAGTGACTAGTACTTCTTCAGGAACAGAAAGATATTTTTCTTCGAAGTCGCCAGAAAAGACAGTTGGATATTCGACTAAATTGTTGACTTCTTCTAGTAAATCTTCGTCTAGATCAATAACCCAGTGATTTTTTTCGGCTAATTCATTTGCTTGTGTAACGATCATTTCTTGTCTTTTTTGCGGTGAAGCAATAACGAATTGTTCATTCAATTTTTCTTCATATTCTTTTGCATGCGCAAATGTCACATCTTCGCCTAAGAAACGATGTCCTCGAGAGGCTCTGCCTGTTTTGACATCTAAGATCTCAAACGGGATTACTTCGTCATCTAACAATGCCACGATCCAGTGAATAGGGCGGATATATTCAAAATCGTATTCTGCCCAATGCATCGTTACAGGGAAAGTCAGGCTTTTAATGACATCTGCTAAACCTGTCAATACTTCTTTTGATTCCTTACCATGAGTGTATTTCGTTACATAGACATATTCCACATCTTTTAATTCTCTAAAAGTAATAGCATCTGTCGTCAGACCTTGTCCGCGGACAAATCCTTCCGCTGCTTTCGTCCAGTTTCCATCTGCGTCCAAAGCAATTTTTTTGGCTGGTCCTTTGACTTCTTCTTCACTGTCCGCTTGTCGTTCTGGAATGTTTGTTACTTTGATTGCTAAACGGCGCGGTGTGGAAAATGTTTCGATCGTATCATAAGTCAATTGGTTTTCATCTAAAAATTTTGCTGTTTTTTCTTCTAATTGTTTCATGCTTGGTGTGACAACATGGGCAGGCATTTCTTCCAACCCGATTTCAAGTAATAAGTCTTTTGCCATCTTATTCAGCCTCCTTCACGGTTTCTGGATTTGCTGTGTTTTTATTCAACAAAGGGAATCCTAATTTTTCGCGTTCTGCCACAAAGATTTTGGCTACAGCACGAGCCATGTTGCGGATGCGAGAAAGATAACCGGCACGCTCTGTTACGGATACTGCACCGCGAGCATCTAATAAATTGAATGTATGGCTGCATTTCAAAATATAATCATACGCTGGATGAACAAGATTTTCATCGATACAGCGTTTAGCTTCTTTTTCAAAACGATCAAAGTTGCTTAGTAGCAAGTCTTGGTCGCTTACTTCAAAAGAATATTTGGAATGTTCATATTCTGGTTGTTTGAAGATCTCGCCATATTTCACGCCATCAGCCCATTCTAAATCATAGACACTTTCAACTTCTTGGATATAAGAAGCAAGACGTTCTAGTCCATAAGTGATCTCAGAAGTTACTGGTTTACAAGGCAGTCCACCAACTTGCTGGAAGTACGTGAATTGTGTGATTTCCATTCCGTCAAGCCATACTTCCCAACCCACACCGGCACAGCCCATGGATGGGTTCTCCCAGTTGTCTTCAACAAAACGGATGTCGTGTTCTAATGGATCGATTCCTAAAAGGCGCAAGCTTTCTAAATAAAGCTCTTGGATATTCTCAGGTGAAGGTTTCATCACGACTTGGAATTGATGATGCTGATACAAACGGTTTGGGTTTTCACCATAACGTCCATCAGCTGGTCGGCGAGATGGTTCTACGTAAGCAGCATTCCATGGTTCTGGTCCGATTGCCCGTAAAAAGGTATATGGGCTCATCGTACCTGCTCCTTTTTCTGTGTCATACGCTTGCATCAGCATGCAGCCGTTTGATGACCAAAATTTTTGTAATGTTAAAATCATATCTTGGACGGTCAATTTTTTACTCATCTGTTTTGCCCCTTTCAATTTTAAAGCGTTGCTGTCAAATAAGAATACAGGAAAGAAAACGACAAAAAATCCCTATGTCTGATTACAGACATAGGGACGAATAATTCGCGGTTCCACCCTACTTCCGAATAAAGATTCGGCAGCTTCATTTATCGTACTCGCAAGTGCCTCTTCAAAAATCGTTTGGGTCCGGCTCCCACTCTCCCGAACTCGCTAAACCACGTGTTTTTTACTGATCTTGGTCAATGTACGTATTCATTTTGCAGTTTTCTTGTTTCTATAATAGATCCTATCACTGAACGATCTATTTGATCTACGGTTAATAATAGACGGAACTCCCTGTGTTTGTCAAATGGTTTTGATTTTTTGTTGTATGTTTCATTTACTATTCTTCTTTTTTAGGTAGATCTTTTTCAGACATGTCTTTCTCTGGCGTCTTTAATACGTGTGCCCAAGACTTCATTTGATCGATGAACTTTTTGCTTTTCAAATGGATACCGACATATTCATCATACAGCTGGTCGATGAGTTCACGGATTGCTTGTTTGGTTTCTTCTTTCAGATGGATTCCACTGATCTTATCATAAGAAATAGCTGAAAACATCCGAACGAAATAAACAGCTCGAGGATCTGCATGATAACGGTGATCGTCCATCGACCAGTGTCTTTCGCATATCACACCACCATATTTGGAAGAATAATCAAATTTTCCTTTTGTTTCCCCGCATACGACGCAGTGCGTCCAGATCGGCGCGATCCCGAAGCGTTGCAGTATTTGGACTTCAAAAATATTCGTGATGATTTCTGCATCATCTCCTTGGTCCATCCGTTGCAGTGCTTGTTGCGTAAACTGGAACAAATGCGGGTCGTACTGATGATCTTCGATTGCCGCATCTACTAGATTCAATAAATATGTGCCATAGCCGCTCAAAAAGATGTCTTCTTGGATGTGTCGAAACGCATGGACATCTTTGACACTGCTTAAAAATGACAGACCTTCACTTCGAAAATTCCCGATATAAACTGCTTCAGTAAAAGGGAGCAAAGCCGGAGCTAAGGGCTGATTTTGCCGATGGATCCCTTTGATATAAAACATCATTTTGCCAGAAGATTCTGTAAAGATTTTGACTAATTTATCTTTTTCTTTGTAATTACGGCTAGATAAAATCAAGCCTTTTGATTCTGCAAGCTGGCTCATATTCTCCCTCCTAAAAAATAAATCTGGAAAAGCAGATTCTGCCGATCCAGATCATTTATGTTGCGATCTTCCGCAGCTTTTCTCAACACGCGGATTTTTATCCAGTTTATTTCTATACCTAATTTACAAGAAGCTCAGAATATCAGTATTCGTCTTTTCGGTAGCCGAAGTCTTGCAGATAGACTTTTTTGTCTCGCCAGTCTTTTTGAACTTTGACCCAAAGTTCTAGAAAGACTTTGTCTCCTAAAAGATTTTCGATATCTTTTCTTGCTTTCGTTCCTACTTGCTTCAGCATTTTTCCGCCTTTGCCGATAATGATCCCTTTTTGGCTATCTCTTTCGACGATGATCGTAGCCTGGATATGGATTTTATCATTCTCGTTTCGCTTCATCGAATCAACAACGACTGCGACAGAATGAGGCACTTCGTCTCGTGTTAAAAACAAGACTTTCTCACGGATCAATTCAGAAACGATGAAGTATTCAGGATGATCAGTCACTTGATCATCTGGAAAATATTGTGGGCCCTCTGGCATTTCACTGACTAATACATCCATCAAACGTTCGACGTTGTTTCCTTCTGTAGCAGAAATTGGAATCACTTGTGCAAAGGGCATCTGCGTTGAATAATCTTCGATGATTCCCAACAACTCGTCTGGATGGATTTTGTCGATTTTATTGATAATCAGATAAACAGGAGAATGCACGTTTTTTAGACGTTCAATAATAAAATCGTCTCCCCGGCCGCGTTTTTGATCAGCGCTGATCATAAATAAGACCGCGTCCACTTCTTTCAACGCACTGTAAGCTGCTTCTACCATAAAATCTCCTAAACGATGCTTTGGTTTATGGATTCCTGGTGTGTCAATAAAAATCAACTGAGCTTCTGGTGTAGTATATACTCCTTGGATTTTATTTCTAGTTGTCTGCGCCTTATCACTCATGATGGCAATTTTTTGACCCACGATTCGATTCAATAATGTGGATTTTCCTACATTCGGGCGGCCGACGATTGCGACAAACCCTGATTTATGTTCTGGCATATACGTTCTCCTTTTTAATTAAACAACAAATGATATATTTTAGGGACAAATAAAATCAACCCAACGATGACGGCAAAACAAGCGGTCACTAAAACTGCTCCAGCTGCCATATCTTTGATTTTTTTCCCAATCGGATGAAAATGAAAATCCGTAAACATGTCCACGACATTTTCAAAAACAGTATTGATGATCTCTACTATCCATACGAGAAAAACAGCTAAAAGCAGCCATAACCATTCTATCCGATCAAGTTGGAAAATCACGCCCATAAACAAAGCGAGGATTCCGAACGCAACATGTTTCCTCATGTTGCGTTCTTCCTCAAAAACAGTTTTGACTCCTTGGACGGCAAATTCCACGGACATCAGGAAATGTTTGTTTTTCTCTACGTTTTTATCTTTTAAGTCCATAGGCATCTAAGATCTCTTTCTGTAAACCAAACATTTCTTTCTCATCCTCTGGTGTCATATGGTCATACCCGTTGATATGCAAGAATCCATGAACCGCTAAAAAGCCAAGTTCCCGATCATACGAATGGCCGTAAGCTTCTGCTTGCTCTGCAGCACGTTCAGTAGAGATCATGATGTCTCCCAGTACACGAGGTAATGGATTCTCTCCATCTTCAAAAATCACTGGGATTTCGTCTTCGCCCTCTTCTTCCAAGGCAAAACTGATGACGTCTGTCGGTGCATCTTTTCCACGGTAATCACGATTGATTACTTGGATCGCTGCATTGTCCATGAAAGTAACAGACATTTCTGTTTCTTCTGGCAACTCTAAATATGATGCTGCAAATTGCAGCAAGTCGTCGATTTCTTTCATTTTCTCTTCTGATACTTGGTTTGTTTCATCCATGAAGGTAATATCCATTATACATCGCTTCTTTCTATTCTTCTTGCTATTCTTCTTGTTCTTCTTTTATCTTCTCAACTTCCGATTTCATTTTAGGATATTTGATCCGAGAATGGAAGGTACTGCTTAAACCGCTGATCAATGATTTTTCTACTTTACGGATTTCTTTTAACGTCAATCCACTGTCGTCCAATTGTCCATCGGAAATACGCTCTTCTATAAGATTATGGACAAAACTTTCGATTTTTTCGCTCGTTGGATGGTCCATTGCTCGTACTGCCGCTTCACAACTGTCAGCTATATTGACGATTCCTGCTTCACGGCTTTGAGGTTTTGGTCCAGGATAACGGAATTGCTCTTCCGTGACTTCCGGGTTGCGTTCCTTTGCCTTAACGTAGAAATAACGCATCAGCGTGGTTCCATGATGCTGTCTGCAAATATCGATCACCATTTGCGGCATATTATAATCTTCCAATATTTTGGCACCATCTGTCACATGTCCAAAGATAATATGTTTACTGTCTTCTGGCAATAAGAAATTGTGCGGATTTTCCGCTCCTGAAGGCAAGTTCTCAACGAAAAAACTGGCGTGTTTGATCTTGCCGATATCATGATAATAGCAAGCTACTCGAGTTAGTAAAGAACGTCCACCGATTTCTGCTACAGCATTAGCACTTAGATTGGCTACCATCATGCTATGGTGATACGTACCTGGTGCTTCTTCCAGCAACTGTTTCAATAAAGGATGATTAGGATTGCTGAGTTCATTTAATGCGATCACACTATCATCATTGACCATCAATTCAATATAGGGGTGCAGACCTATCGTCAGCAAGAATGAGAACAATGCACCTGTGAATCCGCAGACTAGCGTTAACCAAGTCGTTGCATCCCCAAAGCTCATTCCTTGGTAGATAATCAAAATGACATCCATCATCACAGGGAAAATAATGACCCACATAGCAGCGGATAACCCTTGTTCTGAGATCCGTTTGCGTCTGACGATCGTTGCCATGAGACCAGAAAATACATAGGACATCAAAATAACTGTCAGAAAGTTCGTGCCAATCGAATCATAAAAAATGAAAAGTGCGGATACTGCTTGGAAAATACCAGCCATGATCCCTGCTCTTCGATTCAAGAAAAAGCTTAAAACAAGTGGAGCAAAAGCCGCGGGGTAAAACAGCGGAATATAAGCAGCTTGTTCTGTTTGGAAGAGTTGGAAAAATTTCATTAGTACTACGCTGACTGACATTGCTGTCACGTAGAAAAGTACGTATTTTGTTCTTTCTCCTGCATTTTGAAATTGGAGTGAATTATAAATCAGTACACCGATTTGAAGCAAAACAGCTAAAACCATGGCAATGAGTGGGAAAATCGAAGTCGTTTGATTCGTCAATCCTAGTAATTCCAATTTTTTCATCGCTGAAGCATCAATTTGATTTCCTTCGCGAACAATGATTTCTCCTTGGAAGATCATCACTGGTTGTACAGCTTCTCGTGCAGATTGTTTTAATTCTTCTGTCTTTTTCTCATTCAATACATCATTGACTACAATGCCTTGATCCACTAAGTAGCGAATCATTTGTTGCTGCTCTGTTGTGACATTCAAATACTGAATCTGATCTTCTGCTTCTTGTTTAAAAGCTTCCAATTCGCTTTCACGAACTTGTTTACTCATCTGTTCGTCAATGAGCTTCAAACTTTCATCCCTAACCGTGTGAATTTCCGTTTCAGTCATTTCAAATATCGTCGAATAAAAATTGTTCGGCAGTTTTTGGTAAAACGCAACGTTTTCTGCATTCACGTTTTCAAAATTTTTCTTCAGTGTAGCAATCCGCTCTTCTGTAGTAGGTTTCGGGATATTTTCATCTTCCTTCGCCTTATCTACCTTGTCATTATAAGATTTGTTGATGGTATCATTCGTCTTATCGATCAATTCGAATAATTGCTTGATCCGATTGTTCTGGTCATCTGCCAGATCTTTTTGATAAGTATATTCTGGAGTCACTGCTTCTGCTGCCAGTTTTCTTCTTTGTTCGGTTTCTTCCGTGTTCTCGATCGTTTTATTCGCACGGATACTCTCTTCTGCTACTTGGCCTTCTCTAAAATCATTGGCCTTTTGTTTGACACTACTAAATGTAACGCCGCAGACAATGATAAAAAACAAGAACAGAAGGAAAGGCAATGCTGCCTTTCCGAGTTTTTCTTGTAGTTTCTGCAGTGTTTTATTCAACATGTGCTTATCCTCCTAAGCAAAGCTTATTCTTGATGAAGATCCGCCTTTTCATAAGCTTTGATGATTTCGGCAACTACAGGGTGCCGAACAACGTCACTTGCTTCAAAATTAACAAAATCGATTTTTTTGATTTGCTTTAGTGTTCGTTCTGCATGAACAAGACCACTTGTCGTCCCTCGAGGCAAGTCTATCTGACTTGTATCCCCATTGACAATCATTTTTGATTGATAACCGAGACGGGTCAAGAACATTTTCATCTGAGCGACTGTCGTGTTTTGTGCTTCGTCCAAGATAACGAATGCATCATCCAATGTCCGCCCCCGCATGTAAGCTAATGGTGCGATTTCGATTACGCCTCGTTCCATCAATCGGTTCGTATGATCCAATCCAAAAATTTGGTATAAAGCATCATAAACAGGCCGCAGATAAGGATCCACTTTTTCTTTCAGATCCCCTGGTAGAAAGCCTAGGTTTTCCCCTGCCTCTACAGCGGGCCGCGTCAAAATGATTTTTTGCACTTCGCCTTTTTTTAAGGCAGCAATTGCTAATACTACGGCAAGAAACGTTTTCCCTGTTCCGGCTGGCCCTACACCAAATACGATGTCATGTTTGGCTACCGATTCAACGTATTTCTTTTGACCGCTGTTTTTTACCCGTATAGGTTTTCCATTACGGTCTTTGACGATCTCTTCCTCATACATCTCAACAAAATAATCTAATGTACCTTTTTGCCCCATTTTCAATGCCGTCACGACATCTGGTGTACTTACGTGGATTCCTCGTTTGATCAATTCCTGTAATGTCCGAATGACTGAGGCAGCCAAGGAAATCTGGGATTGTTCACCAATGATCTGAATGATTTCTCCACGTGTATGGATGGTTGTTTCCGTTGTTTCCTCGATCAGTTTTATATGCTTGTCGTGTGCACCTAAAAGCATGCTGACATCATCAGCAGCCGTCAATCTAATCTCTAAAGAACTAGACTCTTCCGTCAAAAATAGACATCCCCTTTTTTTCGATTCATTCTTTCCTATTTTACCATACTCAGAAGAAACTATATAGCAAATAAGAAAAGGTTCTAAAAGAGTTGCTTAACCATAAGTACCAAGAAACGTTAAAAAATAGCTGCTTCCATTCTCTAAAGGTCTCGTTTGAATAAAAAAAGCTGATCATGTAAGCTATGCATAAGATAGAGGACAAGTATTCCGTCTAACTTAGCAAGTATTCTCTGGGTATTTTTCTTGTTTCAAAAAAAGAAAACAAAATATTTGAAATATTCTTGCATTTCAAAAAAAACAGGTGTATTATAACGTCAACAAATAAATATACAGCAAAGCGTCGAGGAAAACAGTAGGCTATTCAGTGATTTATTCCCAGTGAGTCATGTAAGTGAGAAATGACAATAAATCGAATAGACGAACATCATTTCCGAGTCAATGTCGAAAACGTAGATCATTGTGGCTGCCTCCATTATCAGGCTAGCGGATAACTTTATCGAAAAGCGTCCGTGAATGAAGAAGCTTTTTTAAGCGAAAAAAGGTGGTACCGTTCTAGAATCTAGAGCCCTTTTCCCAAGTGGAAAAGGGCTTTTTTTATATTTTAAGGTGGTGGTTTTCATGGAATCTGATATTAGTGGTATTTCTAGTTTCTGCAACGTTTATTTTGTTACTCAAAATGATAATTATTGGAGGAAAAATTTATGGAAGAAACAAAAACTTATTCATGGAAGCAATTATTGATGGTCAGTTCACTTATCTTCGGGATGTTCTTCGGGTCAGGTAATCTGATCTTTCCTGTACACTTAGGTCAAATGGCTGGATCAAACTGGATCAGCGCTGGTGTAGGATTTGCCATCTCAGGCGCTCTTTTCCCATTATTAGCTATCTTAGCTGTAGTAGTGACAAAAAGTGATGGTCTGTATGACTTAGCTAAACCTGTCGGAAAATGGTATGCTGCCTTGTTCTTGATCCTTGTTCATTTAACGATCGGACCATTCTTTGGTACACCGCGGACAGCAGCAACTGCTTTTGAAATGGCTGCTAAACCCTTTTTGCCTGAAAAATATGATTCATTAGGTATGTTTTTATTCTCTGCTCTTTTCTTTTTACTTGCTTATTTCCTTACTGTACATCCAACACGTTTGGTCAAATATGTCGGAAAGTATTTAAACTCCTTGTTTCTTGCATTATTAGCTATCATTTTTGTCGTTTCTTTATTCCAACCCATGGGGAATCTAAACCAATCTGCTGCAGATTCTTATCAGACGAACGCTTTGACAAATGGCGTTTTAGAAGGATACAACACGGTTGATGCAGTAGCTTTACTTGCTTTAAGTGTCACTTTTGTCCATGCAGTTCGTGATCTTGGTTTTAAAGATAAAAAAGTCACAGAATTAACAGCAAAAGCTGGTAGCCTGAGCGTTGCGTTAGAAGTCATGATTTATTTTGGTCTGGTCCTTCTCGGTGCGATGAGTTTGAATAAGATGTCTTTATCAGAAAATGGCGGAACTGCACTTTCTCAGATCACTAATTTTTATTTAGGTAACTTCGGTGCTAGCTTCTTAGGGGTAATGGTCACATTAGGTGTCTTCACTACTGCTATGGGACTCGTTGTTTCTTTTGCACAAGATTTCCATAAACTGTTCCCTAAAGTCAGTTATATGACATGGCTGCGGTTAACGACTTTTGTCTCTTTTGTCGTTGCGAATGCCGGATTGGATAATATCATCCAATGGTCTTTACCAGTATTGATGCTTTTGTATCCATTGTCACTTGCGTTAATCTTACTTTCCTTAACAGCAAAATTCTTCCAAAAGAGTCCATTTGTCTATCAAGTAACGATGTTCTTTGCTGCCGTTCCAGCCGTATTGGATATGTTGGCAAATTCGCCTGCATTAGTGAGTCAGCAAACTGTCGTAGCAAGCTTACTAGGATTTTATCATCATTATGTTCCTTTTGCTGCATTAGGTCTTGGCTGGGTCGTCCCAACGTTGCTTGGTTACGCTGGCAGCTTGCTCTTTTATTATGTATATCGCGTATCAGGATATAAACAAGAAGCAAGTGAGTTACCAGAAGAATAACCAAATCAAACACAATTTAACATAAGAGATATTAAACAGGAAAAAAACAGCTAGAAGAAAGAATAAGATTCTTTCTTCTAGCTGTTTTTTAGTTCTTTTTTTACGAACACAAAAAACTGCGGACAATCACTGTCCGCAGTTTAAATGATAAAATTAAGATTGTAATAGTTCTTTCACAATCGCATTCACTTGGTTTCCATCTGCTTTTCCTTTGACTTTAGGCATAATTGCACCCATAACTTTGCCAAATTCTTTCATTGATGAAGCACCAGTTTGAGTGATTGCTTCTTGAACAAGTTGTCGAATTTCTTCGTCGGAAAGTTGTTCCGGCATATATTTTTCGACTATTACAATTTCACTTTTTACTTTTTCAGCTAAATCGTCACGTCCTGCTTCTTCAAACTCATGCAAAGAATCACGTCGCTGTTTCATTTCACGAGACAACACCGTTAGTTCTTCTTCTTCTGTCAAGTCGTGACCTTCTTTAATCTGCTCGTTTTGTATAGATGACTTGATCATTCGGATGACTTGTAAAGATTCCTTATCTTTCGCTTTCATCGCTGCTTTCATGTCATCGTTTAATCTACTTAGTAGTGACACACTACCAACTCCAATTCATCACAGAACTAGAATTTTTTGCGTTTTCTAGCTGCTTCAGATTTTTTCTTGCGTCTTACACTTGGTTTTTCGTAGAATTCACGTTTACGAGATTCTTGTAAAGTACCCGCTTTTGACACGGAACGTTTGAAGCGACGAAGAGCATCGTCAAGTGATTCGTTTTTGCGAACGACTGTTTTTGACATGTTAATTCCCTCCCTCCGAGCTTAAAAAGTAACCGTAATTGTTATTGAAATATATCTCAAAAAACAAGACTGTCCTGTAAATATTATATCTAATGCTGTTTTGACCGTCAAGGAAATCTTGCTTTTTTTTAAAATTATCAAATGTTATTTTATTTAAATCCTTATTGACAATTTTCACATCTTCCGAAAATCTCGAATCTATGCCCCTCGATCGTGCATCCACCTAGCTGTTCTTCGAAATAATTCATCGGACACATATGGATTTTTTTCGTTGTTCCGCACACTGTACAGATAAAATGATGGTGATGGCCGATTTCCCCCTGACAGCAATGAAAACGAAACTTCATTTCTCCATTTAAATCGGTTTCTTCCAGTAAATCGATCTCTGCAAAATCATGGAGATTCCGGTAAATCGTATCATAACTTACCCCTTTGAATTCCTGATTCATATAGTCAAAAACTTCTTTAGCAGATACGTAGCGGTTACGCTTCACTAAATAAGTTAACAATGCTTCTCTTTTTTTAGTATATTTAAAACCGTTATTTTTCAATGTTTCTAATGATTGTTCGATCAATGTCTGTTTTTTCATGACTTATCCCTCCAAATCAAAATGATTACGAAGTACGCATTCTAGAGTATGGTATAATAAACATAAAAAAAATGCAAGTGAGGTTTTATCCATGACTTCCGATTCTACAGAAATCGTTACTTTTTTTGTCATCTCCGACTCTGCTGGAGAAACTGCGACAAAACTAGCGCAAGCTACTATGGCTCAGTATCCTACCGTTGAGTTCAACCTATTCCGCAGAACGTTCGTGACAGATGAAAAAACATTAAGGCAGGCATTGCAAGATGCATTAGAAGAAAAAGCACTTGTCCTGCATACATTAATCAATCAAGAACTGATCGAGATAACACGTTCTTTTTGTGAAGAACATCAATTATTTAGTTTTGATGTGATGACGCCACCGATATCAGAAATTGAACGTTTAACTGGTATCAAGCCAATTCGGCAACCTGGTGCCCTCCATTTATTGAATGAGAACTATTTCAAACGGATCAAAGCAATGGAATTTGCTGTAAAATACGATGATGGGAAAGATCCTCGTGGTTTTTTAGAAGCAGATGTCGTTTTGCTAGGCGTATCCCGAACTTCCAAAACGCCTTTGAGCTTGTTTTTAGCTAACAAAAATTTAAAAGTTGCCAATTTACCTTTGATCCCACAAGCACATATTCCCAAACAGCTTTGGGAGATCGATCCTAAAAAAATCGTGGGACTAACGAATAACCCAGATATTTTAAATAATATCCGTAAAGAACGGATGCGCTCTTACGGATTAAACCCTGATACTGCTTATTCCGATATCGAAAAAATTAGAGCTGAACTAGATTTTGCGAATGATCTTTATGAAAAACTAGGATGTGTAGTGATCAATGTAGCATCTTTATCTATTGAAGAAACGGCTTCGCTTATTTTGAATGCTTTAGACCTAGAAGATCATAGTTATTATGGAACTGAAACAACAGAAAAAAGCGATTGATCATTTTTGTCTTTTTCTTAAAAAACACTGGAGTGTGACAACGAAGAAATTTCGTTGTCACACTCCAGTGTTTATCTATTTGCACCTATCGTTATTGATGTTCCACATGTTTGAGTGTCTGGTTCAAAATATCCAGTACATGAGAATCATCAAGACTATACAAAATCGCTTTTCCCTCGCGATGAGACTTGACGACATGATTTTCTCTTAATAAACGTAGTTGATGCGATACAGCAGACTGCTCCATTTCCACTGCTTGGGTGATTGCTGTCACATTTTGTTCCCCGTCTTTCAGATATAGCAGAATTTTAAGACGAGTGGGATCACTCAACATTTTGAATAATTGACTGACTTTCTCTACTTTTGATTTTTGCGTGTCTGGCAATCCATTCACCTCCAACTTGAAAAAAGACTGACTTCTAAAGTTTACCACTTTTTCCATCAGTCTCAAGTTTTTTATTCTTCTGTCATCTTTTTGATAATCGCTTCATAAGAGGCTACTTTTTCGGCTGCGTCTTCTGTAGAGCTTCCTTTTACACCAATATAAAACTTGATTTTCGGCTCAGTTCCTGAAGGGCGGATAGCAATCCAGCCATTTTCTTCCAATGTATATTTCAATACGTCGGATGGCGGTGTTGTGAGTTTTTCTACGTTTCCTTCACGGTCTGTTCGCGTCAATTCTTTAAAGTCTTCTGTTTGAATAACTTTTGCTCCGGCAAATTCTGTCGGTGCTTCTTTACGGAATTTTTCCATCAAAGCAGAGATTTTCGCAGAACCTTCTTGTCCGCTCATTGTCACAGAAATCGTTTTTTCTGCGAAATAGCCATAGGTTTCAAAAATCGTTTGCAAGCCGTCATACAACGTTTTGCCTTGTTTTTTATAGTAAGCTGCTACTTCTGCTAATAAAAGCAATGCTTGGATCGCGTCTTTATCGCGAACAAAAGGTTTAACTAAATAACCATAACTTTCTTCGAATCCAAACATAAAAGTATGTGAATGGTCTTCTTCAAATTGTTGGATTTTTTCAGCAATGAATTTAAACCCTGTCAACACATTGAACATGGTAGCACCGTAGTGTTCCGCAATTGCTGTAGGCAATTCGCTGGAAACGATTGATTTCAATACCGCTGCGTTTTCTGGTAAAGTGCCTCTTGATTGATGTGCTTCCAAAATATATTGAGCAAACAATGCTCCGATTTGGTTCCCAGTCAATACTTCATAAGAACCATCTGGCAAACGAACCGCTGCGCCTAAACGGTCTGCATCAGGATCTGTTGCAATCAGCAAGTCAGCTCCTTCTTTTTCTCCAAGTCGTATAGCATATTCAAAAGCTGAATGTTCTTCTGGATTTGGCGATTTGACCGTAGTGAAATCTGGATCTGCCACAGCTTGTTCGGGAACTAGTACGAATTGTTCGAATCCAGCTTGTTTCAACGCACGTTCGCCCAACATTTTCCCTGTTCCATGAAGTGGCGTGTACACAAGTTTCAAATCTTTCCCCATTGTTTCAACCAATTCACGATCAATCGTCACTGCTTTGATTTCTTCTAGATAAGCAGCGTCCACTTCTTCTCCGATGATCGTGATCAACCCGCTATGTTTAGCTTCTTCGTCAGATAATACTTCGATTTTTAGCGGATTGCTGACTTCACGGACATATTTCGTCAATGCATCTGCGTCTGCAGGAGGCATTTGTCCGCCATCTTCTCCGTAGACTTTATATCCATTGTAAGCCGCTGGGTTGTGAGATGCGGTTACCATGATTCCCGCAAACGTCTTCAAATGACGAACTGCAAAAGAAAGCTCTGGTGTTGGACGCAGACTTTCGAATACATAAGACGGGATATTGTGATGTGCCAGTGTTTTGGCTGCTTCCATTGCAAATTCTGGTGACTGATGGCGTGAGTCATAAGCGATAGCGACACCTCGGCGTTTTGTTTCTTCACCTTGTGTATCCATGAAACGTGCTAGTCCTTCTGTTGCTTGTCTTACCGTATAGATGTTCATTCGATTGATCCCAGGTCCTAAGATTCCCCGCATGCCTGCAGTACCGAATTCCAACGGTGCATAAAAAGCATCTTCAAGTTTTTCAGGATCTTCACCCAGATCATTTAATTGTTTTTTTAAGTTTTCTTCTAAATTTTCTTCATGTACCCATTGTTCATACACTTGTTCCCAAGACATGAAAATAACACCTCTTTCTGAAATATGGTTCTTAATAAGTATAGCATTCACTTATTAGATATGAAAGTATGAGGACCAAAAAACGCTTAAATCAAGAAAGGATTCTTTTATCAAGCATGATTGCAAGTATTCACATAAATCGGATTCAGTGGATTTCACGCGAAAAAAAAAGAGTAAAAGAACAATTAAAACCGTTCTTTCACTCTTTTTAAACTTATGCTGTTGTTTCTTCTAAAGACTCCAAGTATTTATACACTTGTTGTCCAGCAATACCGCCGTCACCAACAGCTGTAGTGATTTGTCGCAAATCTTTTTCACGAACATCTCCGATGGCAAAAACGCCTGGCATATTCGTTTTCATTTCGTTGTCTGTTGGAATCCAGCCAGCTTCGTTCGTCAAACCTGCTTCTCTAAAAGGTGCAGTTAATGGATCCAGTCCAACATAGATGAATACTCCGTCTGCTGCTAAATCAAATTCATTGCCGGTTTTGACATTACGTGCTTTCACACCTGTCACTACCATTTCGTTTCCAACGATTTCGTCAACGACTGTATCCCACATAAAGGAAATTTTTTCATTTGCAAATGCACGGTCTTGGATGATCTTTTGTGCACGTAATTCATCTCTACGGTGGACGATCACTACTTCAGAAGCAAATTGTGTCAAATAGATGGCTTCTTCTACTGCTGAGTCCCCACCCCCGATGACTACTAGACGTTTGTTACGGAAAAACGCACCATCGCAGACTGCACAGTAAGAAACGCCTCGTCCAGCAAATTCTTCCTCGCCAGGTACGCCTAATTTACGGTGGATACAGCCTGTTGCGATAATGACTGTTTTTCCTTCGTAACTTTTATCTTCACAGATGACTTCTTTATGGCTGCCGTGATCCTTGATATCTTGAACGATTCCATAAGCATTTTCTGTCCCAAATCTTGAGACACTTTCATACATCTTATAAGCTAGATCGGGGCCCATGATCGAATCGAATCCAGGATAATTTTCGATTTCTGCCGTATTGTTCATTTGGCCGCCAGGGGCACCTTGTTCGATCATCAATACGGATAAGTTTGAACGTGAAGCATATAAAGCAGCAGTCATCCCAGCAGGACCTGCGCCAATAACGATTACATCATACATATGTAGATTCTCCTTTACTTAATCAAGTAAGCATACTTTACAGCCAATGCGAAAAAAAGTCTATTGTTCTGCTTGCGTTTCTCGAATAGCTTTATTATACTCGAAAAATCCGCTGAAAAACAATAGACTTTTATAAATCATTGATCAATCGTTCGAAAGATTTTCTCCATTTGAATCAATTACTTTTTTATACCAGTTGAATGATTTTTTCTTTGAACGGGCTAATGTGCCATTTCCTTGGTTATCACGATCGACATAAATGAATCCGTACCTTTTCTTCATCTCACCGGTACCAGCTGATACTAAATCAATACATCCCCAAGTCGTATAGCCTAATAGATCGACTCCGTCTAGTTCTACTGCATCCTTCATCGCCTGGATATGCGCTGCCAGGTAATCGATTCGGTAATCATCTTCCACATAACCATTTTCATCTGGCGTATCGACTGCACCTAAGCCGTTTTCTACAATAAATAATGGTTTTTGATAACGATCATAAATATCATTCATCGTTATTCTCAAGCCTAATGGATCAATTTGCCACCCCCATTCACTTGCTTGCAGATATGGATTTTTGACAGAAGCAAAGATATTTCCTGCAGTCTGTTCCAAGAGTTCGTTGTCGGTAGTCGAAACTCGGGAAGAATAATAAGAAAAGGAGATAAAATCAACAGTATGTTCTTTCAGCAATGCGGCATCCCCTGGTTCCATTTCGATATGAATGCCATTTCGTTCCATTTCTTTCAATGCATAAGCTGGGTATTCTCCTCGTGACTGAACATCAATGAAGAAATAATTTTCTCGATCTGATTTTCTAGAAGCCCAAACATCTTCAGGATTGCAAGTGTATGGATAATATGCTCCTGCTGCCAGCATACAGCCTACTTTGTTCTCCGGATCTACTTCATGAGCAATCTTCGTTGCGATGGCACTTGCAACCAACTCATGATGTGCCGCTTGATATTTGATTTGTTCTTCATTTTCTCCTTTTTCAAAATACAGCCCTGCGCCCATGAATGGTGCATGAAGGATCATATTGATCTCATTGAATGTCAGCCAATATTTGACAAGTCCTTTATAGCGATTGAAGATGACTCGACACAGATTTTCATAAAAACCAACGAGTTCTCTGGAACGCCACGCACCATATTCTTTGATCAAATGCATTGGACAATCAAAATGCGTAATCGTCACAAGTGGCTCAATTCCGTGCTTTTGGCATTCTTTAAAGACATCCTCATAAAATTTCAAGCCAGCTTCATTCGGCTCTTTCTCATCCCCCATTGGAAAAATACGACTCCAGGCGATGGACATTCGATAAGTCTTGAACCCCATTTCTGCAAACAAAGCAATATCTTCTTTATAACGATGATACATATCGATTGCAATTTTTGCTGGATAAAAATGGTCCTCATCAAATTCAAACATTTTTTTCTTTCCGGTGATAACAGGAAAACGGTCTTTTCCGATTGGCACAACATCTACGTTTGCTAGTCCGCGTCCACCTTCATCATAACCGCCCTCACATTGATTGGCTGCTGTAGCACCGCCCCATAAAAAATCTTTTCTGAATCCCATTATACTTCCTCCATTATATGTGTATTACTTGATAATTCTCTTGCCAGTTCATCTTGAACTTCGATTCCTTCTTCTTTTAATCGGCCGATTGTTTCCTTGAATTGCGGTAAATACTGCTGGTGTGCAATAAACAACTCATCCATGATCCGTTTTGCTGTCTTTCCTGATCGTATAAGTGGATTGATCGTAAACGCCTGTAAGGCTGTCCCATAATCACCAGTCACAGCTGCTTCGATCGTCAGCAATTCCATATTCTTCATTACCTGCAACCAGCCTCTTTCAGCAGCAGGAAGAGAACCAAACGCTACATTTCTCGCTCCTTGTGCGCCAACATAGGCAGTGACTTCTACAACACAATCTGCCGACAGGTCAGGAACAGCTCCATCATTCTTTGTAGATACAACGATCTGTGTTTCTTTATTTCCATAGATTGAAGTAATCGTTTCACAGGCAGCGTCTGAATAATAAGCGCCACCTCGTTTTTGCAATTGTTCAGGTTTATGGTCTAATTCTGGATCTTTGTATAATTCAAACAGCTCTGCTTCTGTTTCTTTCACTTGCTGCGCTCTTGTACCAATCGTTTGATATTCTTCTAAAGCATGTTCCAGCATTTCTTCTTCACGGTAGTAATAGCGGTGGTAGCCACAAGGGATCATGTTCATTTGTTTTAATTGTTCTTTGAAAAACGGGATATCAAAGATATTTTTCGGTAATCCATTATCTTCATCGTATAAACGATCAATCAATTCTGCCGTGCGGTCATTTCCTTTATTATCTGCTACTTTGTGCCAATGGAAATGATTTAGACCGGCAAACTTGTAGATCAGCTCTTCTTTTTTCTTGCCAAGCATTGCTGGTTCTGTCATCATCGCCATCACTGGCACATTGCATAATCCAATCACTTTATCCCATTTGCCATATCTGATAACTGCTTCTGTCACCATCCCACTTGGGTTCGCGAAATTGATCAGCCAAGCATTTGGACATAAACGCTTCATGTCCTCAACGATTGCCAAAACGACTGGAACGGTACGAAAAGCTTTGAATATCCCGCCAGCACCATTTGTTTCTTGTCCGATCATCCCGTAATAACTAGGGATCCGCTCGTCTTTGATTCGTGCATCTAATTGACCGACACGAAACTGAGTCGTAACAAAATCCGCATCTTTCAATGCTTCTTCCCGATCCAGAGTTGCATAGATCTTGACTTCATACGGAGAAGCATCCCACATACGCTGAGACATCTGACTAACGATCTCAAGCTTTTCTTTTCCTTCTTCTACATCTACGAGCCAGATTTCTCGTATCGGTAATTCCTCATATCTTTTGATAAATCCTTCCATCAACTCGGGGGTGTAACTGCTGCCTCCACCAATCGTAGCGATTTTGATTCCTTTTACCATGTTCTCACTCCTTTACTTTTTTACACTTTCATTATCTTTTTTGTAAACAAAACAAACAATAGAAATCTGTTTCTTTCCAGTAACATTTACAAAATTTACTGTTTTCTAGTGGATTTTTGTAAATATCTTGTCAAAAAATGTCTATTTTAAGTTATATAGTATAAATCCGTTTACAAATCATTTTCAAAAAAGTTATAATTTACGTAAAAAAATAAGAAGAAGGTATCTACATGTTATTACGTGAAAAAATCAAAGAAATCTCCTTTTCTCCTTCAGAAAATGAAGTGATCCAGTTTCTCTTAAGCGATTCTCCAGCACTTGGCGAAATGACCATCCAAGCGATTGCTGAGCGATGTTATGTCCACCCGTCCACACTCATCCGTGTAGCAAAAAAAATGGGTTTTGATGGCTGGGTCAGTTTTCGTAATGCTTTTTTAGCTGAAACAGCCTATCTTGAAGGGAATTTTCAAGACGTAGATGCGAATCTTCCTTTTTCCACCACAGACGGTATTATGACGATCGCAAATAAAATGGCTTCTTTAGAACAGATGACGATTCAAGATACACTTTCTCTCATTCATCATGACCAACTGCAAAAAGCCAAATATTTACTGCTCCAGGCAAAAAAAATCGTGATCTTCGCCAGTAACTCGAATACTTTGATTTCTCAAGATTTCATGCTGAAAATGAAGCGCATCAAAATGGATGTCACAATTGTCACCACTTTTGGTGAATCATTCTATGAAGCGTACAATTGCACGAGCGATATGTGCGGGATCCTGATTTCTTATACGGGTGAAAATAAAGTGATTCTTCGTACCGCAGAAATATTGAAACAAAATCATGTTCCAATTTTAGCTTTGACCAGTATCGGTGATTCAACGCTATCTGCAATGAGTACAGCCGCTTTGCGACTTACGACACGCGAGCGACTGTATTCAAAAATTGGTAATTTTACGATCAATACATCAATTTGTTATCTTCTAGACGTGTTATATAGTTGTGTTTTTGCAGAAAATTATCAACAGAATTTAGTCCATCTAATTTCTGTCGGTCAAAAATTCGATAAACGCCCTATCAGCTCAGCCATCATGAAAGAGCCTTTCAATTTTGAAAATAAAGAAGTGGAATAAAAAGAATAGTTAAGCCTATTCCATTCTTCACCTAACCGTTCAGGTCAGTGCGGTGATAAGTGCATCGTCTGGCCCGACCGTCTCCCCTTGGTTTTCCAAAATATCCAAATAATCCGTGTAATTGGTGACGATCACAGGTGTTTCTAAACTGTATCCTTCCTTTTCGATTTTCTTTTTGTCGAAGCGTAGCAACAGATCGCCTTGTTTCACTCTTTCTCCTTGCTGCACTAAGCTTTCAAAATATTTCCCTTCCAACTGCACAGTATCCAATCCGACATGAATCAGCAATTCCAGCCCTGTTTCAGAAACCATTCCGATTGCATGTTTCGTTGGGAACAAGGTCATGACTGTTCCGTCAAAAGGAGCTCGTACTTCTCCTTTTTCAGGGTAGATCAAGATCCCTCGACCTAATGTTCCTTGAGCAAAAGCTGCATCCTTCGCTGCATTTAGTGGAGCGATTTGTCCTTGTGTCGGTGTTTTTACAATTTCTTTACCTGATTTTTTCTGTATAGCATCTGTTTCACCTGCTTCATCCTTCCAAAAGAAAAAAGTCAGCGAAAACCCGATTACCGAAGCAATAGCAATGCCGATAAACGCTTGAAACATACCACTGGCGTCTGTTTCCGTGATGTAGTTTACCACCCCAAAAATCCCTAATCCACCCATTGTGTAGCTGATTGTTCCAGATGCCATCAAATAGATTCCTGAAACAGCACCACCAATCATCGAGTAAATAAATGGCTTCTTCTTCGGTAAGGTGATTCCATAAATGGCCGGTTCTGTTACGCCGAAGATTCCTGAAATCACAGCTGGCATGCAAAGCGCCTTCATTTTTTGATCCTTGAACTTGAAATACATCGCCAATACCACTGCTGTCTGTGCAAAACTCGCGCCATAAACGCCTACTAACATCTGACTCCACCCATTTTGCGCTAGTTGCATAATCGCAAGAGGGATAATACTCCAATGAAGTCCGAAAATCACCAGTACTTGCCAAAGAAACCCTAGAACTGCACCATACACAGCTGGAGAAAAGTCCATCAATGCTTGGAATCCCGTGCTTAATAGATCTGTCAGTATACTGACAATCGGACCGATAATCAAAAAGCCAGCAGGAAGTGCGATTAATAACACAGAAAAAGGAACCAAAAAGGTCTGGACGACTGCAGGAATCCATTTCTTGGCAATTTTTTGGACTTGTCCGGCAAATGCGATAATGAAGATAACAGGTACGACGCTACTGGTATAACTGCTGCCCACCCATGGGATACCCAAAAATGTTTCATAAGCCGGAAGACCCAGCAAGCTATAAGGCGCAGGACTGCCATCAGGGAAACCACTTTGTAGTGCTGCTCCTTGTACAGTCGGATAACAAAGTGCTGCACCAATCACGAGCCCCACCATCGGATTCAGATGAAATTTTTTCGCTGCTGTGTACCCTAAGATCACTGGCATGAAATAAAAAATTGCATCCCCTATCCCATTCAGCATGATATACGTACCCGATCCTTCAGTATAAAATTTGAGAAACAAGAACAAAGCATTTAATCCTTTGACCATTCCCGCTGCAGCCAAAGCACCTAAAAAAGGCTGGAAACAGCCACTTAATATGTCGATTAATCGATTGAACAGATTACTACTTGAAGAAACTTCTTCTTCTGCTTCATCGGAAATCCCGGCTACTGTCAGTACTTCTGCATAGACATCTGGCACATGATTCCCGATTACAACTTGATATTGCCCGCCGCTTTTCATGATGGTGACTATCCCTTCCATCTTTTTCAAAACATGATCCTTTGCTTTATTTTCCTCCTTTAGTTTGAAACGAAGTCGCGTCACACAGTGTGTCAAGCTACGGATATTTTCTTTTCCTCCGATATTCTTTACGATGTTTTCTGCTAATTCCTGGTATTTTCCCATTTCTATTCCCTCCAATTAATTAGTGGAAGGTTTAGCCAACTGAATGTCACTACCCTTATTTTCATACGTTCTTGTTAATTTGTCCTCCTTTTTTATTTATTTACAACGATTCTCATGCACTAAACGCGCAGTATGGATCGTTAAATACATTTTTTCATCCGTGGACATCTGGTAGTCGAAAGCCCCGGTTAAAAAGTCTGCTATTTTCTCAACGCAACCAAACGTATCCTTATATTTTTTTTGAATAACTTGGAACAATTCCTCAGAAACTTCTCCATCTTCTGTTTTTGCTCCATCTAGGACACGTGTCAGAAAAAAACGCAGGTGCGTGACGAATCAAAAAAAGTGGACTGAATCTTCATCAAATGTAATCTTATAGTAATAGCGGACGATATTTAAAATATCCTGTATTGTTGTGGTAAACAGGTAGGTATTGTCTTGCTGGCTTTGAATGCCTTGTGCATTGACTAAATGCAATGCGATAAATCCGGCTTCGTCTTCTGATAACTTGATGTGGTATTTATCCGAGATTTTCTTCACTGTTTTTTTCCCAATGGCATACTCTTTAGGAAACAGTTGTTTGATATCATACAGCAATACATTTGGCACAAAGATCCCCATTTTTTGACGTTCGATAGCTGTATACAAGTGATCCGTCAATGAAATATACACAGAATCATTTAAATGGACTTGCAGAGCCTCTTTTGTATATTCAATGATTTCACAAGAAATTTCTAAGTACTCAAGAGGAATCGCTTGTGCCAATTCTTGGAACTGTTGTGAAAGTCCGTCATTTGTCAACTGAAATTTTTTGTCGATGCATGAGTCAAGAATCGGGTCACCCACCTTCTTTTTGAATGCCAATCCTTTTCCCATCACAATCATTTCCCGATCTCTTTCATCCCTTGTTATTACGACGTTGTTATTCAGTACTTTCTCAATCAGCATGTTTTGCTCCTTTCCATGATATATAGGGCTGTATCCAAAACAAAAAGAAAAACCCAAAAAGCCGTCCATGAAACCATGGGAGACTCATCAGGTTTAGCTTGCATCAGGCAATCACTATCCAAGTTGTATCGTTTTCTTTATATTATCCAAAGCAAACGATTTTGTCAACGCTTTCTTAGGGGCTATTAGGCACTTCTGACTAGCTGACGTCGTCTTTTTTAAATCTGGTAACTACGACACTAACTCTCACAGATGAAAAATATGGGAAGCTATGTTTTATTTTCACCCTAGTGCTTAGGTCAAAATGCTACTGTCACAACATCTTTTATATACCACTGCTTTGCAGTTTGTACATATCTGCATACAAACCATTTTGCGCTAGAAGTGTTTCATGATTCCCGCGTTCTACTATATGACCTTTGTCTAAAACTAAAATCAATTCTGCATCTCGAATCGTTGACAGCCGATGGGCAATCGCAATCGTTGTCCGTCCTTGTCGCATTTTCGCCAATCCTTCTTGGATCAATCCTTCTGTTTCAGTATCGATATTTGCTGTTGCTTCATCCAATACTAGAATTTTAGGATCAGTCACGATTGTTCGCGCAAAAGTGATCAGCTGTCGTTGTCCACTAGAATAGCTGGCACCATGTTCGATCACTTTTGAGTGATATCCTTTTGGTAATTCATCGATGAATTTGTTTGCTTGAACAAACTCAGCCGCATGGCGTATCTGTTCGTCTGTGATAGCTGGATTCATCATCCGAATATTTCCTGCGATATCCCCATAAAACAAGAAAGCATCTTGCAAGACCAGCCCCATTTTCTTACGTAACTCTTCCATTGGATATTCTCGAATGTCATGATCATCAATCAATATCTGACCTTCATAAAATTCGTAAAACCGCATCAATACATTGATGATCGAGCTTTTCCCACTTCCGGTGTGTCCCACTAATGCAACGGTCTCTCCCGGATTAGCAACAAAAGAGATATTGTTTAATACATTGTGCTCTCCATCATAAGAAAAGCTTACATTGCGAAACTCAATCTTACCTGAAGTAATCATTTGATCTGCTCCAGGGTTTTGTTGTGGTGCATATTCTTCCGTATCCATAATCTTCAAGATACGACTACCAGCAACCATCCCATCTGTGAAGATGCTCAAAAAGTCCATCATTTGAGACATTGGATTAAAAAATCCCTGGACATAGGTCGTAAATGCATAGATCAGTCCAACTTCTACGGGAGAATGCAACGCATCAATCCCAAATAAAGTCAACGCCAACGCAATCGCCAATGCATATAGAAAATTGATGATCGGACTTAACAGAATCGAATTCGTTTTGATCATCGCATAGCGCGTGTCTAAATACTCATTGTTCACTTGTTCAAATTCTTTAGCTAAACGAGCTTCTTGGCGAAACTGCTGGATAATACGCATGCCGGAAATCGATTCATTCAATTTTGTGTTCAGCTGACTTAATTTTTCCCGCATATTTCGGTAAATACGAGAACTAAATTTCTGGTAATACCAGATGACGATTCCTAAAATTGGCAAGAACACCAAAGTCCACAAGGCAATTTCTCCATTGATTTGAAACATGGCAATGAATGAAGAAACGACTGCAAAGATCCCAGTCAATACCATCAAAAAGACGTACCAAAATTCAAATAGCGTTTCTGTGTCATTCGTCACTCGAGAAACGGTTGATCCTGCCGGTGTCTGATCAAAATAACGCATACCTAGTGTATGCAGCTTTTCAAATAATTTTACCCTAATATACTGATAGGTCTTCAATGAAGCCATGGAATACAAATACCATTGGAAAAACCAAATGATACTTTTTACTATGACTCCAAATAAGTACATACCAGCAAAAAACAAAATAACTTGTGTCGTAGCCGACTGTTTAGCCAGATGATCATCCATAAAAGTTTGGATGATCCTTGGCAATAGGACATTGATCACAGACAGAGCAAACACAAATAAGATAGCAACAATGAACGTTCTTCTAAAAGGTTTGGCGAACTTCATCAGTCGTTTGATGATCTTTTTCTGTTCTTTAAGTGGAATCGATTTTGTCCATTCCGATTGATAATTTTCATCCATCAGGCCTCGCCTCCTTCTATCTTCGCTTCTAATTGCTGTTTCTCCCACATTTGTTCATACCAGCCGCCTAGTGCAAGCAGCTCATGATGGGTTCCTCGTTCAATGATTTTCCCTTGATCGACAACAATGATTTCTTTTGCATGCATTACGCTACTTAAACGGTGAGCTGAAATGATAGTTGTTTTCTCTTTTCTTATTTCTTTTAAATTATGCAAGATAGCTTCTTCTGTTTTGGCATCTACTGCAGAGAGTGCATCATCTAATATTAATAATTCAGGATTTTTGATCAATGCTCGAGCAATCGAAATCCTTTGTTTCTGTCCGCCAGATAAAGAGACTCCACGTTCTCCAACTAAGGTATCATAACCTTTTGGTAATTCCTTGATTTCATTGTTGATAAATGCTAAAGAAGCCGCATGCTCTACTTCTTCTTCTGAAAGTTTTGGATTAGAAAAACGGATATTATCTCGAATGGTCATCGAAAACAAGAAGTGATCCTGAGGCACATAGCCGATTGATCCTAATAAAGCATTCAATGAATATTCTTTGATCGAACGTCCGCCAAATTGGATTTTCCCTTGATAATCATCGTATTCACGCATCAGTAATTTGATGATCGTCGTTTTTCCCGCACCAGTTTTCCCAACAATACCTAATGTTTCTCCTTCTTGGATCGCAAACTTGATTTGTTCTAATGCTGGTGATTCTTCTTTCGGATAATTAAAAGAGGAAATAGCTACATTCAGCTCGCCTTTTGCCGGGGTCTGCACTGCACCCAGTTGTTCCACGATATGCGTTTTTTCATGCAAAAGTTCATTGACGCGATCATAAGAAGCATTTCCTCTTTCCAATACGTTGAATAATCGACCAATCGCAAACATCGGCCAAACAAGCATACCGATATAACTAATAAATGAGACCATCTGCCCGATCGAGATCGTGCCTTCCAAGACATACTTTCCACCTAAAATAATTGTTGCAACATAAGACAGACCGATAATCAAGGTAATGAATGGATCAAATAAGGAGTCTAAAAAATTGACTCGTTTGTTTTTAATAATTGCATCTTCAATCTTTTCTTCAAAATCCGCTAGATCTTCTTTTTCTTGTCCAAATGTTTTAATGATTTTGATCCCAGTGATACTTTCTTGTGTCTTATCATTAATACTAGAAAAAGCTTCTTGCGAATCACGAAAAGCATCATGGAGTTTCGACCCCAGCACTCGTGAAGTGACGGCCAGCAAAGGCAGAGGAATCAGCGCAATCAGTGTTAAGCGCCAATCAATAAACAAAATCATCGCAATGATCGTTGTTCCGCCCGTAATCACTGAATCTGCAAAGGTCAAGATACCAGCTCCTGCTACATTCTGGATCGCATTCAAATCATTCGTTGCATGAGCCATCAAATCCCCAGTCCGATATTTTTGGTAAAAGAGATTGTCCATTTCTGTAAAATGTTTGAATAACTGCTGCCGAAGTTCTTTCTCCAACCGAGCTGCACTTCCCCAAATATTCGTCCGCCAGATATAACGAAAAAGATATTGTAAAAAAGCAGCGATAATCAATAGGAAGATCCACCCGAAAATGATCTTTATTGATAAATTTTTATCGGCAATCTCATCAATGATGATCCCAATCACTTTTGGAGGAACTAACTGTACCAAGGCCACTGCGAATAGCGAGAAAACTCCAATTAAATAATGTTTCTTTTCCTGACAAAAAAACCAGCCTAATTTTCTAAAAATCGACATTTTACTCCTCCTTTGTCTTTATCAAGAGCCTAGGATTGTCTGTGCTTGTCTTTTTTGCTGAATAATCTGAATAGTCTAACAAATTACGAAATAAAAAACGGGCTGAAAAAATCAGCCCGTAAAAAGTCGTTGGGTCAGAACCTATTTTTTCCCTTGGTTCTTCATTTGCTGCATCATCTGGCGAATTTTCTTCTCAGATGGTTTTTGCCCCATTGACATCATCATTGATCGCAACATGTCCTCATTAACGGGAGGATTTTTTTCTAAATAGTCTTTCATATATTTACGCGCTAGGAAAAAGCCACCTACTGCGCCGATTAGCAAAGCAATAATAGCAATAAGTACGACAATACCTGTTGATAACATATAAATCTCTCCTTTCTATTTCCGAATTGCTCTCAATGACTTATTTTACTAAAGTTTATTGAAAAAAGAAAGGCGTATTCTTTAGTTTCATGCAAAAAATAGCGGTTTTTTTAGAGGAGAACAAAATTTCTTTCGTCATCTAGCAAGACACGCCACAAAAATAAATTAGGCATACCGAATCTTTTTCTTTAATTTTTTCTTTTTGAGGTGTAGAATGTAATCGTAGATAAATAGGAAAGGTGGTTTTTTCTTGAATAATCAATCCAATAAACAATTTCATAAGCATCGACTTATTGAACATACAAATGGTTTATCTTTAGCTGAAGTAAATGGAACAGTTGATGTACCAAAGGGGAAAAGTTTTTTTAAAACACTTCTTGCTTACTCTGGACCTGGTGCGTTAGTAGCAGTTGGGTATATGGACCCGGGTAACTGGTCTACTTCGATCACCGGAGGACAAAATTTCCAATATTTATTGATGTCAGTTATTTTGATGTCTAGTCTTATTGCTATGCTTTTACAGTATATGGCAGCAAAATTAGGAATCGTGAGCCAAATGGATTTGGCACAGGCAATCCGAGCACGCACAAGTAAGACATTAGGTGTCATTTTATGGATATTGACTGAATTAGCCATTATGGCAACAGATATTGCAGAAGTAATTGGTGCAGCAATCGCCCTCTACTTACTTTTTGATATTCCATTGGTGATTGCCGTCTTTATTACTGTATTAGATGTTTTCGTTCTCTTACTACTGACAAAAGTCGGGTTTCGTAAGATCGAAGCACTGGTTGTCTGCTTGATTTTCGTCATTTTATTCGTTTTTGTCTATCAAGTTGGCTTGTCTAACCCAGATTGGCACAGTTTATTTGCTGGCTTTATCCCTAACAGCCATACATTCTCCGACTCACCTGTCATTGGTGGCGAAACTCCGCTAACTGGAGCATTAGGGATTATTGGCGCAACAGTCATGCCACATAACTTATATCTACATTCAGCAGTTTCACAAACTCGGAAGATCGATCACCAAGACGAAGAAGATGTAGCACAAGCTGTACGTTTTTCTACTTGGGACTCTAATATCCAATTGTCGATGGCTTTTCTAGTCAATGCGCTGCTATTGATTATGGGTGTCGCTGTCTTCAAAACCGGTTCTGTCCAAGATCCTTCCTTTTTTGGTCTGTATGAAGCTTTATCTGATCCATCAGCTATGAGCAATGGTATCTTGATTGCTGTAGCAAAATCTGGTATCTTGTCCACTTTATTTGCTGTAGCACTTCTTGCTTCTGGCCAGAACTCTACTATTACTGGTACGTTGACCGGTCAAGTCATCATGGAAGGATTCATCCATATGCGTATCCCGATTTGGCTAAGAAGACTGGTCACACGATTGCTTTCTGTGATTCCTGTATTGATTTGTGTTTTGTTTACAAGTACAAAAGGAACGATCGAAGAACATACCGCTTTGAATAACTTAATGAATGAATCCCAGGTGTTCTTGGCTTTTGCGTTGCCGTTTTCGATGATCCCTTTACTGATGATGACCAACAGCCAAGCGGAGATGGGGAGCCGATTCAAAAATTCATTTGTTGTAAAACTTCTTGGCTGGTTCTCTGTGATTAGTCTGACTTACTTGAACTTACGAGGATTACCAGGTCAAATCGAAAGTTTCTTCGGCGAGCAAGCCACTTCAGCTCAACTAGCATTGGCTGATCAAATCGCTTATGTAATCATTGTTCTTGTCCTTCTCCTGTTGGCATGGACGATTGGTGATTTATATAAAGGAAACAAAAAATATGAACAGCGTTTGCAGGAAACGGTAGAAGAAATCGAATAGAAACTGATTTTTCCACACAAAGACCCTTGATAGTTAGGTTAAAAATCTAGCTACCAAGGGTCTTTTTATTTAGAAGATAAAGCTTTTTTCAGATTTAATTTACTGAAAACTAGCATGCTTGTTACTACGATGAATTGCGTTAACGGCACGCCTGCGCCAGTGTAGACACTTAAAAAATAATCCTTTTTTTCTGGCGCATAAGAACAAAACCACGAGACACCGAAAAGAAAAACCAATTGTGTCAGTATTAATCCGGTGACCACAATCAAAGAGGAACTATAATAGGCACGATCAGCTTTTGCAAATACGGTTCCTAGTATCATAAGTAATATCCCTGCTATTGAAGCAATCAGCACGGGAATAGCCAGAACTTGGTAAATTTTTATGATGACATTCGCGACTTTTGCTGATTTTGTTAATTGGAAATTAGGTGTTCTCGGTTCATTACTATCGATCCAATTCTCCATTAGTGGAAGGTTTAATAATTCTTGAGCCTGTTTGACTTGTTCTTGCGTTCCGAAACTATAATTTCCTCCTTGATGGAAATCTTTATATCGCCATGCATAAGCGTATCCTGATTGAAGGAAATCGAATACGATTGGCAGATCACTCATCGTCTTTCCATCTCCTGATCCCATCAGATAGAACTCTTTTTTCTTTTTGATGGTTCCCTTGTGATAGGCTTCTTCTAATTCTTGGTTGACTTTTTTCCAAAAATCATTGGTTTCTTTTGCATTGTTTTGGTAATAACCAGATTCGCTTACCACATCTCGCAATGCCCAAAAGATGATATCTCCGGGTAATTCTTTTACTTTTCCACCTTGAGTCCACGCGTGAGTCGTATATAATTCGTCAATACGGGTAGAAACAGTATGGAACGTAGGAGATGCGGCTAATGCTTTATTTAGTGCAGCATGTGAGACCCATATCTCACTGTTTTCTTTATTCAAGTTCGTTTCATCATCTATTCGGATCAGTTGTTTCATCAAACGTCCAAATTCTCCACTCGAACGGTCATTGATGGTTGCAATACCGTATGTTGTCTCATTTTTATATTCGATCCACTGATAGACGATGGAAAAGCCAACTATAGGAAGTAAAAACAATGAAAGTTTCAGCCATTCCCGTTTCGAGAGAAGAAAGAGTCGTTTTTTTAACTTCTTTACTTCTTTGAAAGAAAAGTCTTGCCCTAGCAAGATCTGGACGAAACTGATACCCAAAGCTACTACAGTAAAAGGAAGAAGCCAGATAGAATCTTCGCGAATGAACCAAAAGAAAGGAAAAGCGACAGAAAGCCCTAAAAACCATGGCAGCAATTTTCTGCTAGAACCGTATTTGCGGTAATAAATAGCTAGTAAACAAGCGATAATGATCTCAACAGCCGGAATCACGAGGGCATTACGATAAGTTCGAGTGGAATATTCATGTGTAAAACTAATCGGAGAAAACAAAAAATAAAAATAGATACTTAAAAGAAGATACTTGTTCTTCACGATCGGTTTAAACGCGAGTGCAACCAATATACTGGCAAAAATACTGAACATGCCGAACAAAACTGCATAAGAAAGATGCAGTTTATGTGCAAGTACTAAAAATAAGCTGTAAGAGATTCCTTTGGAAAGTGTTGTAGTCGTATACTCCCCTAGCCATTTACCGTCCAAAATATTTTGAGCATAGCGAATCAGCAGCTGGTCATCATAGGTTGCCGACATGTCTGTTCCATAGATTGCTTTACTATATAAATACAAACGAATAATTGTAAATAATAGGGCTATACCAAGAATAAAGTATGTATGTTTCTTTTTTAGTTGTTTGATCAAGGGTTTTAAAGTGTTCAGCATCTTTTCGTCCTTCCAATCACGTTTTGCCACTTGCTTGTGAAACTTTTCGTTTTTTTACTTTTCTACCAGTATACCCTGTTTATCTAAATTTAAAAAGAGGGGGGAGAAGATGCATGATGAAAAAGACTGCAAAAAGTACTCCTTTGTTTCTTAAACAAAAAAGGACAAGGCAATGTGCCTGGTCCTTTTTTGCTGCTGTCAGATAGAAAATCTTAGAGTATCACTTCTTCTGCTAATAACTCAGGAAACACTTCTGGATCGAATATTTGTGCTTTGAACATGGCGATTTCTTTTCCATATGGTGCGTAAGCTTTCTTTTTATCTTTGCCGACATAGGGAGTTTCCAAGATTTTCGAAATATTGTCAAACATTGGATCATGGACGATCTTATTCAGCGTGTCGAATCCGATTGTTCCAAAACCAATATTGGCGTGCCGGTCTTTATGCGAACCTTGCGGATTTTTAGAATCATTGATATGGAGTACTTTAAGCCGATCTAACCCGATGATCTTATCAAACTCTTCCATTACACCTGAAAAGTCTTCTTTAATATTATAACCGGCATCATTCGTATGACAGGTGTCAAAAGTAACGGATAATTTTTCATTCAATTTTACTCCATCGATGATTTGCGCTAATTCCTCAAATGTTCGACCGATTTCCGTACCTTTACCTGCCATTGTCTCCAAAGCGATTTGTGCCGTCTGTTCTTTTGTCAAAACTTCATTCAAGCCTTCAATAATTCTAGCAATTCCGGCTTCTGTTCCTGCCCCTACATGAGCACCTGGGTGAAGTGTAATTTGAGTAGCGCCTAAAGCTTCCGCACGAACAATCTCTTCTCTCAGAAATTGGACGGCAAAAGGAAACATTTCTGGTTTGATCGTATTCCCCAAATTAATGATATAAGGGGCATGAACGACGATATTTGTTAGACCGTTTTCTGCCATGTACGCTTTTCCGGCATCAATATTCATCTCTTCGATGGCTTTTCTTCTAGTGTTTTGAGGGGCGCCTGTATAGATCATAAAAGTCGAAGATCCATAACTGGCTGCTTCTTCTGCTGCTCCTAACAGCATTTTCTTTCCGCTCATGCTGACGTGTGAGCCTAATAACATGGATGGATTCCTCCTTGAAAGGCAATTGTTACTAACAATTCCTATATATTGGTAAGATGATATACAAAGAAAATGATTGATTTTTCTTTGCCCTGTTCTCCATAGTAACTGAAATTTTCTCTAAAGAAAAGCTTAAGAACTCTTTTATAAAAAAGATCATTTTCTCACGTTTTAACTCCTTTAAAAAAGAAATTCCTGCCAAAAACAGCCTTGTCTGTTTTTTTGTTCTATTATTTGCTATAATTAGCGAAATAAAACCATTAGTTGAGGTGACCCTTTTGCCACGCAAAAATACTCGAAAAAAACAGAATAGAAGAAAAAAAGAAAAATGGTTTGTTCCTAAGATTATTTTTAGAGTTTTTCAATCATTGACTGTTTTTATTACTGTTCTTCTTTTGATGTTCGCAGCTCTAGGTATTGGAATAGGCGCTGGCTATTTTGCCTATCTCGTCGAAGACACACAATTGCCGACTAAAAAAGCACTGCAGACAGAACTAGGAAACATTACAGAAACGTCAAAGATTGTTTATGCAGATAATACAGAGATATCAAAAATCCAGACAGATCTGATGCGCACGACTATTTCATCTGATAAAATTTCACCTTTATTGAAAACTGCAATTATCAGCACAGAGGATGAATACTTCGATAAACACCAAGGTTACGTTCCTAAAGCTGTTTTACGAGCATTAGTATCTGAAGCTACTGGTATTGGCTCTTCTGGTGGATCAACTTTGACACAGCAATTAGTCAAACAGCAGATCCTTACAGATGAAACAACATTCAAACGTAAAGCAAATGAGATCATTCTTTCTGCACAAGTTGAAAAATACTTTTCAAAAGATGAGATCATTGCTACGTATTTGAATGTCTCACCATTTGGTCGTAATAATAAGGGACAAAACATTGCTGGAGTCCAGGAAGCTGCAAGAGGAATCTTTGGTGTAGATGCAAAAGATGTGACGCTGCCGCAAGCTGCTTATATCGCTGGATTACCCCAAAGCCCGATCACGTATAGTCCATACACGAACACAGGTGCGCTAAAAGAAGATCTTTCTGCCGGCCTTGCCAGAAAAGATTTTGTTTTATTCAGTATGTATCGTGAAGGCCAAATTACGAAAGAACAATACGAAGAAGCAAAAGCCTATGACCTTACAAAAGACTTTCTACCACAACAAATCGCAGAACAGACTGACAGAGAATTCTTGTATTATACTGTGATGAATGAAGCAACAAGAATCATTGCACAACAATTGGCTGAAAAAGACAACGCTGATATGTCTGATTCATCGGTCAGTGACGCTTATTATCAAAAGGCACAGCAAACGATCCAAAATAAAGGATATACAATCCATTCGACAATCGATAAAGATGTCTATGCTGCATTGCAAAATGGCGTAGAAAATTATGGATACATGTTAGATGATGGTGCTGGCAGTCAAGTAGAAACCGGAAATGTATTGATGGATAACAGAACTGGCCGCATCTACGGATTCGTTGGCGGACGGAATTACAGTCAGAATCAAAATAACCATGCCTTCGATACAGAACGTCAAGCTGGCTCATCAATCAAACCAGTTCTTGTTTATGGACCTGCAATCGACATGGGGCTTATCGGATCAGAATCCCGTGTATCAGATTATGCAACAACTTGGCAAGAAGGAGAAAATGCTGGCGAGAAAATCGTCAATGCTACTAACGAAGGATCGAACACCTTCCAAACCGTCCGTGAGTCACTAGAATGGTCCAACAATATCCCGGCTTATCACTTATATCAAGATGTGTTGAATTCCGGTGGATCGAAACAATATGCTTACGAGCACTACTTGGCAAAGATGAACTACCCGGCAAATGACAATTGGGGCGTTGAATCTGCTCCTTTAGGTACAGTAGATGTCACGACGCTTCAACAGACCAATGGATTTCAGGCTTTAGCAAACGGCGGCGTCTATGAAGAAGGCTATATCATCGATTCCATCACAGATAACGCAGGAAATGTAATTTATAAACACGAAAGCAACTCTGTCCGGATCTATTCGGAAGCAACGGCATCGATCATGAATGACATGATGCGCAGTGTGATCAATGCAAAAATCACTACACCATTCAAAGATGCCATCTCAAGCTTAAACGGAAATCTAGGAAAAGCAGATTGGGTCGGAAAAACTGGTTCTACCAATGAATACCGAGATTCATGGCTAATTGTCTCTACTCCGTCTATTACCATCAGTAGCTGGGCAGGGCACGATGACAATACTGGAATGGACAGCAAAGCAAGGATACGTTCGGCTAATTATCTTGCCAATCTGATCAATCAAGCTTACCAAGCAAAACCTGACATTTTTGGCACTGATGAGAAATTCGAATTATCATCTGATGTGATGAAGAAAAAAGTATCTGGATTTACTGGTCAAACACCTGGAAAAGTTACTGTCAATAAAAAATCCATCCAAACACCAGGAAAAACAGTTGAATCGCTATGGGCGAAAAATGGACCGAAGAAAAGCGCCTTTAAATTTGGCGTTGGCGGTACCGATGAAAACTATACAGATTACTGGAACACCGCTTCAGCTTATGCAAGAGCGAATCAAGCAACCAAAGAATCAGATGAGAAAGATGATTGATTTAATAGAATACACAGTAATAAGGGATTGTGACAATAGTATTGTCACAGTCCCTTATTTTTTTGATGGTGGTGAACATAATGCAGCATCTATACACGGATTGTTTTATATACGATAAATGTAATTTCAACCACTTTCTCTCTTTTTTAAGACAAAAAAAAAGGATTATAACAAAATTTTGTCATAACCCCTTTTCCCGAATAAACGGTGTTCTCCTGCCAACTCCGAATCACGAGTCACAATATTCATCAAACATGAAATGCTGTTTTTTGAAATTGCTCCTTGTAACGCAGAGTTAAACGGCAGGCTCACAACCTCTGAATGGTTGTCCTTTTATTATTTTGTAGATCCTTTTTCTTCGATTCCATAAGGCAAGATAATCGTTTTTTCTTCGACTTCTTCTTTATTCATCATTTTCGTCAATAGGCGCATAGATACCGCCCCTAAATCGTATAATGGTTGTGTGATACTTGTTAAACGAGGACGAGCTACTTCTGTCAGTAGTGAATTGTTACTTGTGATGATTTCGAATTCTTCTGGTACTTTCACGCCACGGTCTAATAAACCATCCAAAATACCGATGGCTAATTCATCATCTGAAACATAGACAGCTGTTGCACCGCTATTATGGATCCGATCGACTAGAGATAGACCATCTTTGAAGTTGTATTGTGCTTCAAAGATCAATCCTTCGCTATATGGTAGGTTATTTTCGCTTAATGCTTCTTTATAGCCTTTCAGACGATTTTGTCCATTGATAGGATCGATCAACGCACCACTGACAAAAGCGATTTTTTTATTGCCGCTTTTTGCCAATTTGTTTACTGCATCTTTTGTTGCGGATACATAATCAATGTTTACGCTACCTACTTGTTCATCTGGATCAATAGAGCCAGCTAATACAACAGGAGTTTTTGAACGTGAAAATTCTCCACGGATTTCGTCTGTGATATGGTGACCCATGAAGATCACGCCGTCCACTTGCTTAGCCAGTAAGTTATTCAATACATTGACTTCTTTTTGGTCGTTGCCATCTGAATTTGCTAAGATAATATTGTATTTGTACATTGTTGCCACATCATCGATACCACGTGCTAAAGAAGCAAAGAACATATTGCTGACATCAGGGATGATTACCCCAACTGTTGTTGTTTTCTTACTTGCCAAGCCACGCGCAACTGCGTTTGGACGATAATCCAAGCGATCGATAACTTCCAAGACTTTTTTTCTTGTTGCTGGTTTAACGTTTGGATTGCCATTTACGACACGTGAAACAGTAGCCATCGAAACATTTGCCTCTCTCGCTACATCATAGATAGTGATTGTTTGCTTTTCCATTTGTGTTCTCCTATTCATATTTTATATGTTTTCTGAAAATACGTCTTACATTTCTAAAATAGAATATCAAATAATCTCAAGAATTGCAACCGTTTTATCTCTGTTTTCATGAAAATTTTTACTTTTTTCAGTTTTTAGAACGTTGGTCTTTTAATAAATCAGTGGTACAATTATTGAATACAAAATTAATTTAGAAAGTAGGTTGCCAAATGAATAACGTAAAAATCAATGAACTACGTCAATGGATGGCACAACACCAAGTCGAATTGGCTTATATCAGCGACCCTGGCCACATCGCTTACTTTTCCGGATACGAAAGTGATCCTCATGAGCGTGTACTAGCTCTTTTTATCCCTCTTGAACAAGATCCTTTCCTTTTCACTCCTGCTTTGGAAGTTGAAGATGCTCAAAACAGTAGTTGGGCGTATGATGTCCGTGGCTATTTAGACAGCGAAAACCCTTGGGAGATCATCGGAAAAGAACTTCGTGCTCGCTATGGTCAGCCTGGCAATGTAGGGATTGAAAAGAACGCCTTGACTGTCGAGCGCTTCGATGCTATCTCTGATATCTTGACGGGAACGGATTCTTACACTGATCTAACTTCCATCATCCAACGTCTACAACTGATCAAAACTCTAGAGGAAAAAGACAAACTGATCGAAGCTGGTAAATGGGCCGATGTTGCATTTGAGATTGGCTTTAAAGCAGTGAAAGAAGGCGTGACTGAACAAGCGATCATTGCAGAAATTGAATACCAATTGAAAAAACAAGGTGTTTCACAAATGTCTTTCGACACATTAGTCCTTGCAGGAGCAAATGCTGCAAGCCCTCATGGTACACCAGGAAACACGAAGATTTCACCGAATGAACTTGTGTTATTCGATCTTGGCGTTGTTTGGAATGGCTATTGCAGTGATGCTACTCGTACAATTGCTTATCAAAAACCAACCGACTTCCAAGAAAAAATCTACAACATCACTCTTGAAGCACAGCTTGCCGCACAAGAAGCCGTCCGTCCAGGTGTGACAGCAGGTGAACTTGATCAAATCGCACGAAACGTGATCAACAGCTATGGCTACGGCGAATATTTCAATCACCGTTTAGGTCACGGGATCGGAACAACCGTCCACGAATTCCCCTCCCTTGTAGAAGGAAATGACTTAGTAATCGAAGAAGGGATGTGCTTCTCTCTTGAACCAGGAATCTATATTCCTGAAAAAGTAGGGGTACGTATCGAAGACTGTGTATATGTGACAAGCGATGGCTGTGTGCCATTCACGACTACACCAAAAGAATTACTTGTTTTAGAAAAATAAGAGTAAAAAAGGTGAGAGCTAGTCCGCTCCCACCTTTTTATTCTATAAATTTGTGATTTTAGTGATTTGTAGATGAATCTGTCATTGTATCTTTTATTTCTTTTTTAGCTTCTTTCGCATCTTCTTTTGCCATTTTCATCATTTCTTTTGTGTCATCTGCAACTGGTTTTGCTTCTGACATTCCTTCATTGACAGTATCTCCTGCTTTACCAGCAGCGTCTTTTACATCAATCATGATATCTTCTGAAGTATCTTTAGCAATACTCCCTAATTCATCTGCAGGTTTTTTCATATCTTCTGCCGTTTTTTTGAAACGATTAGATAAGTCAGCTGATTGTTCTTTAAGATTTAACAAGATATCGTCAGATTCACTTCCTGCTTCATCTGCTGATTCACTTACTTTTTGTTTGACACTACCTGCTAGATCACCTGCTTGTTGAGAAAGATCTTGCGCTTTTTCTTTTGCAATACCTGTTAACTCAGTCGATTTTTCTTTCGCCATATCTGTGTAATCTGAAGCCATATCCATCAAATCATCCGCTTGGGCAGCTAATTCATCCCGAAGTTCTTTACCAGATTTTGGTGCTAACAATAACGCGGCGATTGCTGCGGCTGTGCCTCCGACTACTGCACCTAATAAAAATCCACCTTTTTTAGCCATTTTTATTTTCCTCCTGTCGTTTCAGTATGTTTTTTGTTTTTAAAAAATTTCATCGCTGTCCCACCGACTTTTCCGGCAACCGTCGCTTTAGCTGTCGTTTTACCGATTCCGCCGACTTTCGTCGCGATGTTTTTACTAGAATGATTAAGTTCTGATACACTTTCACTTAAATCAGCAACTGCTGTGAACAATGGATCGATCGTTGCGACTTTTCCATTGATATCCAAGAGCAGTTCATTACTTTTGACCAGCAAACCTTCTACTTGTCTAGACAAAAGATCTACGTCTTTTGTGACGATTTCGATCGTCGTATTTGCTTCTGCTACAGTCTGATCTACTTTTTCTAAAGTTTTAGAAACTTGCAACAACACACGAACGATAAAAACGACAAGTATCGCAAAGGCGATTGCTGCGATCAATCCTGCAATTTCTCCTCCTGACATGATCAAACTCCCTTCTTGTCTCTCTTTTCTATAAGGATAGCATTTTCGTGTTTTTTAAACAAATAAAAACGAGCTTCAACTACTTTTTATTCAATTAGCAGCTGAAGCTCGTTAGAAAAAAGGGTTATTTTTTCTTTTCTTCTTTGATTTCTGTTATTCCTTTTGGATTATGATCGATCTTGCTTCCTTCTGCTTCTAATGTTTTACCTAAAGACAGGATATACTCACGTAAAGGTGCACCTACTTCTGGATGTGTTAGACCATATTCAATGCTTGTTTTCATAAAACCAAATTTGTCACCGACATCGTAACGTTTACCTGTGAATTTACGGGCAAATACGCGTTGTGTTTTATTCAATGTATCGATTGCGTCAGTTAGTTGGATTTCATTTCCGGCTCCTGGTTGTTGCTCGGACAATACATCAAAAATTTCTGGAGTCAATAAGTAACGTCCAATAATAGCTAAATCACTTGGTGCTTTGCTTGGATCTGGTTTTTCAACAAAGTTTTTGACATTGTATAACCCATCTTCCAATACTTCTCCTGGATTGATAATTCCGTATTTTGAAGTTTCATCATGAGGAACTTGCATAACGGCGATCGTAGAAGCATGAGTACGTTCGTAATCATCGATTAATTGCTGTGTCAATGGTACTTCATCTTCCATGATATCATCGCCTAGCATAACGACAAACGGTTCATTTCCAATAAAGGCTCTTGCTTGAAGAACGGCATGTCCTAAACCCTTTGGATGAGATTGACGGATGAAATGCAAGTTGACATCTGTCGTTTCTTCTACTAATTTCAATAATTCGGTCTTTCCTTTTTCACTTAGGTTTGTTTCTAATTCAATATTTGAATCAAAGTGATCTTCGATTGGTCGTTTAGCTTTTCCTGTAACGATCAAGATGTCTTCGATTCCTGATTTCAACGCTTCTTCAACGATGAACTGGATTGTTGGTTTATCAACAATTGGCAACATTTCCTTTGCCATAGCTTTTGTTGCTGGTAAAAATCTTGTTCCTAATCCTGCTGCTGGAATAACTGCTTTTTTGACTTTCATATACATTCGCTCCTTCAAAAAATTGTTAATGAGAATTCATTTTCTTTTTTCCCATCACGTAACATGATTTCTTTTGCGGCTGTTTTGATTTCTTTTTGTTCATACAGCACTTCATAGATTGTTTGAGTGATGGGCATTTCGATTTCCATCATTTGGGCTAGTTCCATCGCTGCTTGGGTAGTATTCACACCTTCAACGACCATTCCCATATTGGCTAGCACCTCTTCTAGGGGCTGCCCTTGTCCTAACAAGTTGCCTGCGCGCCAGTTCCTAGAATAAACACTTGTGCAAGTAACGACTAGATCGCCTACTCCGCTTAATCCGATAAAGGTCAGCGGGTTGGCACCCATTGCTACACCTAAACGGCTGATCTCAGCTAATCCGCGCGTCATGATTGCCGCCTTTGCATTATCGCCAAACCCTAAGCCGTGAATAGCACCAGCACCAATAGCAATAATATTTTTCAAAGCTGCCCCCATCTCTACACCGATCACATCAGGATTGGTATAGATCCGAAAATAATTATTCATGAACAGCTCTTGTACATATTTTGCTGCTTTTGCATCTGTACTTGCAGCTGTGATCGTAGTGATGTCATGTTTCGCTACTTCTTCTGCATGGCTTGGTCCAGAAAGAACAACAACAGCTTTTCTTTTTTCTGCTGGGATTTCCTCTAACAAGATGTCAGAGATCCTTTTATGTGTTCCCTGTTCTAATCCTTTACTTGCATGGATGATCACTGGCTTTGTATTCAATTTAGGCACTAGTTCTTTTGCAACAGAACGTATTGCTTTCGTTGGAATGACGAATAGCACCGCATCTGCGTCTTTTACTGCATCTTCCATATTGGTGAATGCTTGGATGGAATCGGGTAGATAATGATCTGGTAAATAACGTTGATTCGTGTGTTGGGTGTTGATTTCTTCTACTTGTGAAGCACGATGTCCCCAAATCCGAACGTCATGTCCGTTTTCGGCGAGGACTTGTGCCAAAGCAGTACCCCAAGAGCCTGGTCCTAAAACCGCTACTCTATAATTCATTTTACCACTCCTGAAATTTTTTTCATTTTTAACGCTCTAAAAATCAGATAATTTGTTGATTTTTTCCTAATGAGCGGTCATAATCCGGTAAATTTCCTTTTTTTCTGCGCCAAATAAATAGAATCAATGTACCGACAAATAACACAGCAGATAATAATTGAGAAATACGGATCACACCTAAAAAGTAAAGACTGTCTGTACGTAATCCTTCAATAAAGAAACGCCCGAAACTATACCACATTAGATAACATAAAAGGACTTCACCTTTTTTCAAAAGGTGTGGTTTCTTTCGTAAAAACAAAAGCAAAATAAATCCAATCAAACTCCAAAGTGATTCATAAAGAAATGTTGGTTGACGATAGATCCCTTCGATATACATATTATCAATGATGAATTGCGGTAAATGCAGACTTTCTAAGAAGCTTCGCGTCGTGTCTGGTCCATATGCTTCGTGGTTCATGAAATTTCCCCAACGACCGATTGCCTGTGCTAATAATACACTTGGTGCAGCGATATCTAAAAAAGTCCACAAAGAAATAAAATGATATTTAGTAAAAAAATACAGCGTGATCGCGCCTGCAATCAGTCCGCCATAAATAGCTAAGCCTCCTGAACGGATATTGAATATTTGGATTGGATCAGCTATATACTGGGGAAGATCAAATAAAACATAATATAAGCGAGCGCCAATAATGGAGATAGGCAATCCCCACAACATAAAATCTGTCACATCATCTGCTTTTAATCCTACCCGAACAGCCTCTCTGCTGCTAAGCCACATGGCGATAATGATACCTGATACGATGATCAATGCATACCAGTAGATAGGAATCCCTACAAGCTCAAAAGCAACTCGATTGATTTGTGCTAACATATTGTCACTCCTTGCTAGTCGTTGCCTGAGTTTTCTTCAATCAAGCGACTTAATCTTTCTTCAAATGTTTTCGTTGCGTCAAAGCCCATTGTACGTGCACGGAAATTCATCGCGGCTACTTCAATGATGATTGCAACGTTTCGTCCTGTTTTGACAGGGATTTTTATTTGTGGAATGCCCACTTCCGCGATTTCAACGGTCGTGTCTTCAGAGCCCAGACGGTCGTATTTCTTATCTTTTGCCCATGCTTCCAGATAAACAGCCAACTGGACTTGCATAGAGCCACGTACCGCACTCGCACCAAAAAGATTCATTACATCAATGATCCCGATTCCTCGGATTTCAATCAGATGTTCCAGGATTTTAGGCGGTTCTCCGATCACCGTTAATTCATCTTGCTGATAGACATCTACTCGATCGTCTGCGATCAATCGATGACCGCGTTTGATCAACTCCAACGCTGTTTCACTTTTTCCTATCCCACTGTCACCTTGAATCAGTACACCTAATCCGTAAACATCCACTAAAACACCGTGGACACTTGTTCGCGGGGCAAGGCGACCATCTAAATAACTGGATAATTCTCCTAATAAACGAGAAGTTGAGATGGGAGAACGCAGTACAGCTATCCCATTTTCATTTGCTGCCTGGATCATTTCTTCTGGAGCTGGTAATCCTCTTGAGATAATAAATGCGGGCATATCTTCACTACATAATCTTCTCATGATGATCAAACGCTCTTCTGGGATCATCCGTTCCGCAAAACTGATTTCTTTACTGCCAAATAGCTGTAAACGATTATGGGAATAATAATTAAAATAACCAGTCAACTCTAGTCCTGGGCGTGAGATGTCCCCAGTTACGATGACACGGTCTAAGCTTTTCTCGTCGCCTGTCACGATTTCCAAAGATAATTTTTTCACTAATTGGCTAACTTTTACAACTTCTGACATTCATGCTACCTCATTTCTATTAGAGTGTTCTCTATCATTTTATCATTGTCTAGCCAAAAGTACTACCAATTAAAAAAAACGTTTTTATTTAATTACCAATGTAATAGAAAACGCATTCCTGATTCTAAATAAAAAAACTGCGCCGATAGTTCGGCACAGCTTTCTTTTATTTTCTACTGTTATGTTCGCTGACAATTACATTGACAAGCGACATCAAGATAGCTACTAACAACGCTGCACCGAATGAAGAAAAACTAAAATGTTCTGCTCCCACAAAAAAGGAGGTCATTTTAAGAATCGCTGCATTGATAACAAACGTAAACAATCCCAATGTGACTAATGTAAAGGGCAGGGACAGTATCGTCAAAATCGGTTTGACAAACATATTCAACACAGACAATACGAAGCTGGCAAGAACGGCCGTCCAAATACTGCTTACATGGACCATCGCAGGAAAAAGAACAGCCAATGATATGAATGTTAACGTATTAACTAAAATACGTTGAAAGTACGACATTAAAAGTCACTCCATTCGTCATCATCAATTTTTTCCGCTTCTTTGCGTTTTTTTGTTTGTTCACGAGTTTGTTCACGATAATTGTTTTTTTCATAATATGCATTGTTATGTCCATAGTTTGTTCGTGCAGAACGCGCAGATGGGATAATCAAAGCTAATAAAATGTATAAAATGATTGGACTTCCAAAAGCAACTAAGCTCAGGAATACATAAAGCACACGGATAACAGTCGGATCAATCCCGATATATTCTCCTATTCCTGCTAAAGTCCCTGTCAAAACAACATTTTTATTGGATTTTGTCAACTTTTTTTTCATCATGTCTCACCTCTGTTCTACTATTTTAAATGAAGAAAATCGTTGTGACAACCTTCTTCTTAATCGGTGTCTTTCTGCAAAATTCTCGGTCACAAATTACCATATTCATAAAACGTGACGAGCTTTTTCTGAAATTATTCCTTGTGACTCGGCGATAATTGGCAGGTTCATAATCTCTTGGTAAACGGTGTTCAAGAGATAGCCTATCGGCAATAAGGCACAATTTTGTAAAATAGGGGAAGCTATTTTACAAAATCGCTTCTTATTGCTCAAGGCTGAACATCTCTTTCACAACCTCTTTATTTATCTGTATCTTTTAAATAGATACTTCCTGTTGTCGTTGAAAGTTGCACTTGCGCGATTTCACCATCTGAAACACGACGGAATTGCAACATTTGGTTTGTCCGTTCTTTTTTCTCACGAACTACTTCGTAATTGGACAGACGGCTATTGATACTTCCAAGACTTGTTTTAGCATGTCCTTCCAAACCGATGCCATCTGGTAAAGCGACTTTGACATTTCCGTTCACTGAACTTGCTTCTACTTTTTTCAAATTATCTTCTTTAATCGTAAGACGTACATCACCATTTACTAAAGACACAGAAAGGTTTTCTGCTGTCGCACCAAATGTCACTGTACCATTTACTGTTTCGATAATAGAATCTAAGATGTTCCCGTTTCGAATATCGATATTGCCGTTTACACCTTCTACTTCCAGCATCGTTGCAGTTAATTGGTCCACGATGATGTTACCATTCGTAGATTTTGTATAAATATCTTTAGCTTCCAATGTTTCAATCATGATGTTGCCATTTAGAAGTTTAATAGCTGCGTGGTCGTATACTCGTTTAGGTAAGTAGAAAACAAGGTCTGCACGCACACGTTTATTTGGAATTTGGAAGGAGATATGATCTTCATTAACCTCAATCTGGCTCCGTTCAGAGAATGCTTCAAATGGTTCAGCACCCATTTTTCCGTAAAGTTTGATCTTAGCTTCAACTTTCACATCGTTGCTGTCCCACGTTTTTAACGTCACGTTTCCGTTTGCTGCCTTGATATCAAGGATACTTGCTGCAGGAGCTTCATAGTAAAATTCATGCTCAAATTTCGTTGTCGCAATCCCAGGGACACGTAAGCTGACATCTTTCCATTCCATGTTGTCATTCACTGTTTCTGAAACAGTTTGGAATGTTTTCTTCAAGAATTTTCCTAACTGTGATCCAGCTTCTGACATTTTTTCGCCTACTTGATTCAGTGTATCTGTGGCTTGATCTTTCCAATCATCTGGCAATTCAAACTTATCAGTAAACGTTTCTTTTTTCTCAGACCATTGATTCTTACGGATATCTTTTAATTCTGCTTCTAATTTCAATTGTTCTTCTAACAGTGTATCGCCACTAGCTTCTAACTCTTTGATATCTGCTTCTAACGTCTGACGCTGTGCTAATTCTTCTTCTGTCAACTCGCCTAATTCTTCTTTTGTATTCAGCTGCATCAATGCTTCCTGTTTCTCATTGCGTGCTGCCTTATTGTCAGCGAATTGAGCATTTACTTCATCTAGACGCGCCGAAGTTTTATTCGCTTCAGTTGCTAGTTCATCTAAGATCTTTTCTAAGTTTTCTTGATCTTGTCTTTCTCTTTCCTTTGGATCAACTGGCTCAGAAATTTCTTCTTCGCCGTTTTCAAGTTTATCGATCAATTGACTTGCCTGATCTTTTTCTTTATGACTAGCAGTTACCTTGTCTGCTTCTTTTTTGATTTGCTTTTCGTCTTTTTCAGTTGCCATGCTTTCTAATAAATCTAAGCCTTCTTCAGTCGAAAGGATTCCTTTTTTCACTAAATCTAAAATACGTTCTCTTTCTTTCATGGAAATTGCCTCCTTAAGCAAAATTGTTTGCAAGCTTTTCCTTACATCCATATTATGCACTGATTCAGTAAAAATGTCATAGGACTTAAGTTGTAACTTTTACTCCATCTTGAGTTGTTCTTTCTTTTTTGTAAAGAGATATGCTGTAGTCACGCAGGTTAAAGGAAGAACAAGTAGTGCGGACAATGTGGTAAGAATAGCCATCGTATATTCTAGAACAAATGATTTTTCATTGATCACTTGCTGAAAAGGAATGTCTAAATCAATAAACCAGAGGATCAACGCTAAAGAACTTCCCATGAATGCAAAAAGAAGAGTCATTACTGTTGACGCCAATATTTTTTTAGCAATAGCGAAACTAGAATGGCGCAATTGGTAAAAAGATAATTGCGGATTTGCCTGATATACTTCGAATGTCCCACTAGAAATTGCTACACTCGCATCTAAAACAGCACCACTAAGACTAATCAGAAGCAACGATCTCGTAAGTAATCTAAAATCAATCGCTAAAGTCTTATCTAAGCCAGATAATTCTTCTAGTTCTATCGTTGTAAAACCTTGGATCGCTAAAAAATCAGTGATAGGAAGCAATAGTAGGAAACAAAATAAAAAGATCAGTATACTCACAAAAGCTGCACGCATTTTTAGATTATAACCGTTGATAAAAAATAAGATAACCACAGCAATCAATAAGAATCCTATGACCGACAATGCCAGTATCGGCCACTTCTGATGATAACCGAATAACAACAGGAAAAAGATCCCTAAATTGATGAATAAGCCTAAAAGAATATACATACCTTGCGTACCGCCAATAAGTAGCACGCTGATTGCTAAAATCCCAACAAGTATAATAAGTACATTCATCGTTTCAGCCTCCTTACAGTCAAAAAAAAGAGGACCGAGATGGGGATCGATAATACTATTCCTAAGCTGCCAGCAATGACGCGTAAAAATTCCAATGATAAATGCTGTTCTATCGTTTCTTTGAACGACCATTGATTTCCTAAATATAAAAGAAGCGATGGAACTGACCCACTGATATAGACGAACAAAAGGATATTGGTCATCGAGCCAATCACATCTCGACCCACTTGCCTTCCTGAAAGCCATAACTGTTTCGCTGTTATTTCTGGTTGTCGCTTAGTCAATTCTTCTAATGTCGCAATGACTGTGATAACGGTATCGAGTGTTCCTCCAGCTGTTCCAATCAGTACGCTAGAAAGAAAAACAGAACGATACGGTCGTGTCAGATAATTCAGTTCCTCATAGCGCAGTCCTTGGTCTTTCCAAAGATTCATTGTCAAAAGACAAATAAAAAATGCTAAAAAAACACTCGTAACTGCAGCTGAAATTTTGATTATACTGCTTCTATTCCATCCATCTAAAGCCAATATGCTAATAATCATCCCTATAACGACGAACAGGATAGATATATTTAATAGAGAAATCCCTTCTGTTTTAGTAAAGATGAGCAACAAAAGTAAAAGTAAAACGATATTGATGATGAGACTTCCTAAAACAAATAGACCCTGTTTTCCGCCAATAAGCAACATGGCGCCAATGAAGATACTTGTGAAGAAGAAAAGCCAGCCATCATTTTTTTTTGCTACTAGCTGCCATTCATCTCCATGCATTTGGACTAGATACATTTGTCTCGCTTTTATATTTGCTGTTTCTATTTGATTTTTTTGATAAGGAACCGATAAATAAATCGATTCTCCTTTTTGATCCGTGTTCATCAGTCTTCCTGTAATCAATTGATGATCCTCTTTTATTCGTACTTTTTCGATCTCGATGACAGGCACTTCATATAAAGCAGCTTGATGCTGAATAACCCATGAAGTAAGCACACAAATAAAAAATATAGTGATGATGCTAATTTTTTTTTGCATTCTTTATCCTTTCTATGAAATGATGAAAAGGGTTTGTGACATATTTTGTCACAAACCCTTTCCCGAATAAACAGTGTTCAAAAGCTTGCATCTGCGGTAATAAGTCCAGCCAAATGAAAAATATGAGGAGCTATTTTTGTTTGACTGTTCTTATTACTTGATGCAGAACAGCTTTTTCACAACCGCTGATTTCACAACCTCTTTTCCTAAACAAACGGTAGAATCACAGCTTCAGTTTAGAAAATCTCATTGTGGTTCGTATTTAACTCAGTGATTTTCCCTGTAGCCAAGTAGACGATCCATTCACAGATGTTTGTCACATAGTCTCCGATCCGTTCTAGATAACTGGCAACATTCAAGTAGTCTGTTCCACTGATGACTGTCTCAGGATTTTCCTGCATATTTTTGATTGTTGCATTATAGATTCGATTGAAATAGTCATTGACTCTTTGATCCATATTGGCGATCGTACGTGCGTCTTTTTCGTCTGTTTTGACATAAGCAACTAGGACGTTGTCCACCATTTTTTTCACATAATCGGACATATCGGAGATCTCTTTTTCGATTTCCGGTATTCTCGTCTGCCCTTTTACGCGAATCGTGGATTTAGCAACAGACACCGCATGATCGGCCATACGTTCTAAATCCGAGCTAGCTTTCATGACCGTAATGATCATACGCAAATCAGTTGTAACTGGCTGTTGCAATGCGATCATTTCAAAACTTTTCTTCTCCAAGCGTGTTTCCATGTTATTGATATTTATATCGTTTTCGATAACTTCTTGGGCTAAGATTTTATCGTGTTTGATGTATGCACGAACTGACTTGTGCACGGCGCTGCTCACCATCATCCCCATTTCGTAGAACTGATTATGGAGATTCAGCAATTCTTCTTCAAATTGTGTACGTAGCATTCCGTTTCCTCCTTATCCAAATCGACCTGAAATATAATCTTCTGTCTCTTGTTTTTCTGGATTCATGAATATCTTCTTCGTATCGTTGTATTCGATCAAGTGACCATCTAAAAAGAATGCCGTCTTATCTGAAATACGTGAAGCTTGAGACATATTATGGGTCACGATGATCATCGTATACCGCTCTCTTAATTCTAACAGCATACTTTCGATTTTCCCAGTAGAAACAGGATCAAGCGCACTTGTTGGTTCATCCAATAAGATGATTTCCGGATTAACTGCCAAAACACGTGCGATACATACACGCTGCTGCTGCCCACCGGATAAAGATAGAGCACTTTTATGCAATTTGTCTTTCACATCATCCCAAACAGACGCTGCCTTCAGGCTTTCTTCAACTACTTGATCAAGGACTTTTTTATCTTTTTCCCCTTTTAATTTCAATCCATAGATGACATTTTCATAGATAGAAAAAGGAAATGGGTTTGGCTGCTGGAATACCATGCCGATTTCTTTTCTTAGTTCAACAACATCTGTTTTTGGACCATAGATGTCTTTGTCTTTATATAAAACACTTCCGGTGATCGTTACATTCGGAATCAGGTCATTCATCCGGTTCAAAGAACGCAGATAAGTGGATTTCCCGCAACCAGAAGGACCGATCATCGCAGTGATTTCCCCTTGATTGAAACTTAGATCGATCCCTTTTAGTGCTTCTTTCTTTCCATAATACAGATGAAGATCTTTAGATGAAATAATTTCTTTTGTCATGTTGAGGCCTCCGTCTTAACCAAAATGACCGGACACATAATCTTCGGTTGCCTGAATTTTTGGTCTGGTAAATATCTTGTTAGTTTTGTCATATTCCATTACTTTTCCTAGATAGAAAAAGGCAGTATAGTCGCTGATACGAGCTGCTTGTTGCATGTTATGCGTCACGATGATGATCGTATAGTCTTCTTTCAAGTTTACAAGTGTTTCTTCAACCGTTCCTGTCGAAATAGGGTCCAAAGCACTTGCCGGCTCGTCTAGCAGCAAGATATCAGGTTTCATTGCGATCGCACGAGCAATACATAAACGTTGCTGTTGCCCGCCAGATAAAGCCAAGGCACTTTTGTCCAAGCTGTCTTTTACTTGGTCCCACAAGGCAGCTTGTTTCAAGCTTATTTCAACGATTTCATCTAATTTCTTTTTGTTTTTTTCGCCGTGCTGTTTCAAAGCAAATGTAATATTGTCATAAATCGACTTGCTGAACGGATTAGGACGTTGAAAAACCATGCCAATCCGTTTGCGCATCTCATAAACATCCACTTGAGGCGCATTAATATCTACGCCTTGATACATGATTTTCCCAGTGATTTTCGTATTAGCGATCCCATCATTCATTCGATTCAACGAACGGAGATACGTAGATTTTCCGCAGCCGGAAGGACCAATCAGTGCAGTGATCTTATTTTTTTCAAATTCCAGATCCACTCCTTTGATTGCTTCATTGTCGCCATACCAGACATGTAGATCATCCGTATATAGTGCTACTTCTTTCTCTTTTGGCATGGTGATGACATTTGTTTCATTCCAGTTATATTTTTTCATTTTGCTTCTTCTCCTTAGGCTGAAGTCATTTTTCGGTATAATCGTTTGCCAATCGCACGAGCGCCGAAGTTGAACAGTAAAACAGCAATGATCAACACGGCAGAAGCGCCAGCCGAAACAGAAACACCATCAGGCATCGTGCCTTCTGTATTGATCTTCCAAATATGGACAGCTAATGTTTCAGCTTGACGGAAAATGCTGATCGGGCTTGAAACACTTAATGGATTCCAGTTCGTAAAATCTAACGCAGGTGCACTTTGTCCAGCCGTATAGATCAATGCAGCTGCTTCACCAAAAATTCTTCCAGAACTTAGGATCACACCAGTCAAAATCCCTGGTGTCGCTTCTGGAACCACCACTTTTATCACTGTTTCCCAGCGTGACAAACCTAAGGCCAATCCTGCTTCTCGTTGTGTGTAATGGACCGCTTGTAAAGACTCCTCAACTGTTCTAGTCAAAAGAGGCAAGTTGAATACAGTCAAAGCCAATGCACCAGAAATAATCGAGAAACCATACTGGAATTGAATAACGAAAACCAAGAAACCGAATAAACCGACAACGACAGAAGGCAATGAGCTCAAGATTTCAATCGACGTGCGAATCACATCTGTTAGCCAGTTTTTTCCAGCATATTCTGAAAGATAGATACCCGCACCTAAAGAAATAGGAAAACTGATGATCATCGTGATCAAAAGCAAATAAATCGAGTTAAATAGCTGGATCCCGATTCCACCGCCTTCTTGGTAGGCTTTGGAAGGTTCGGTCAAGAAGGACCATGAAATGTGCGGTATTCCCCGAACTAAGATATAAAGTAGTAAAGCTGCTAAAATCAATACGATGATCCCCGAAACTACATATAAAACACCTGTAGCAATTTTATCTGAGCGTTTTGCGTTCATTATTTCAGCTCTCCTTTCTTCCCAATCATACGGATCACGATATTAAAGAATAATGACATCAATAGCAAGATCAGCGCTAATGACCATAACACATTATTTTCAACTGTTCCCATGATTGTATTTCCGATTCCCATTGTTAAGATGGACGTCAATGTAGAAGCAGGAGTAGTAAGTCCTGTTGGCATCAATGCCGCATTACCGATGACCATTTGGATAGCTAAGGCTTCACCAAACGCACGGGCCATACCAAAAACGACTGCTGTTAAAATCCCGGGCACGGCTGCTCGTAGCACGACTTTGTAGATTGTTTGCCATCTCGTGGCACCAAGCGCTAATGAAGCTTCCCGATAGTGCCGTGGTACTGCCTTTAATGCATCAACAGTCATCGTTGTGACAGTCGGCAAGATCATAACGAACAACACAAATGTACCAGCTAAGATACCAAACCCTGTCCCGCCAAAAATACTTCTGACAAAAGGCACGATAACTGATAAACCGATAAAACCGTAAACGACAGAAGGAATACCTACAAGCAGCTCGATGACCGGCTGTAAGATCTTCGTTCCGTTTTTAGGAGAGATCTCCGTCATGAATACTGCTGCACCAATGGCAAATGGTGTGGCAACAATAGCAGATAAAAAGGTCACAATAAACGAACCTGTGATCATAGGCAATGCCCCTACCATTGGTTTCCCATTTGCTCCGATTTGGCTTGGATTCCAATCTGTACCAAACAGAAAATCAAATACATTGATCTTATCAGTAAAAAAGGTGGCCAATCCTTTACTAGCTACAAAATAAAAAATAGATAATACAACCAACACGATCAGCGCGATACATAAAAAACTGATGAGTTTTCCACGCTGTTCCATTTTTGAACGTTTTGATTTTGTTAATAATACTTTTTTCACATCTTCCACAGATGACTCCCCCTTAATCAGGTTTAACATACTCACTCAGTGTACAAATTGAACATCAATTTGGTTTTAATAACATGTAAAAGTTTAGCTAAGTTTGTAAATTTTGTGTAAAGATTACTCTTTAACGATATTTCCTTGCCAATCACGTTCGACTTTCATATGAGAAACAGGGATATAACCTAGTTCTCCAACGATATTATCTTGTACTTCATCAGATAAGATATAGTCTAAAAATTCTTTTGTCAGTTTTTTTGGATGATCTCTTGTGTACATATGCTCATATGCCCAAATCGTCCATTTGTTCGTTGTCACATTTTCATCTGTCGGTTCTACACCGTTAACATTCAACGTATCTACATCATCGGAAACATAAGAAAAAGCAACATAGCTGATTGCACCGGGTGTGTCGGCAACGATCTGGCGCACCATTCCGCTTGAATCTTGTTCTTGTGCCTGAACAGCTGTTTCTCCGTCCAATACCCATTTTTCAAACGTGCTACGGGTTCCGCTTCCTGAAGCGCGGTTCAATATAACTACTGGCTGATCTTTTCCACCGACTTCACTCCAGTTTTTGATCTCGCCTGTAAATAGTTTTTTCAGGTTTTCCATACTGATGTCTTTTACGCCAATATCCTTGTTCACAATAGGAGTGATCCCAACAACTGCTACTCGATGATCGACTAATGCTGAGGCATCGATCCCCGATTTTTCTTCCGCAAACAAATCAGAGTTTCCGATGTCGACTGCTCCTGACTGTACTTGAGACAAACCAGTTCCGCTTCCGCCCCCTTGTACATTGATGAATTTTCCAGGATTTTCTGTCTGGTAAGTTTCAGCAACTGTTTCTACTAAAGGCTGTAAAGCAGAAGAGCCAACAGCCGTAATGGATTCTCCTCGATCAATCCACTTTGAACAGCCTGATAAAAGAATAGCTAATCCTATTATTGGTAAGAATAATTTAAGTTTTTTCATTAGAAATCTCCTTTAATCCTAAAGTATGTTTATTTTATCATTTTCATTACTTGATGAAAACGAATCAAAATCATTAAATAACAAAATAAATTCTCATAATTGTAAAAAAAACTATCTCATTAAAAGTTTCTATGCTATACTGGCTTTGAAATGTGTCTCTTTTAATAGCATATATTAGCTTATTTCTTGCTTTCCCCAAAAAACAAGAGATACCCCAAAGTTAATTTCGCTCATGCGAGACGCTTTCTCCATTTCTGACGTACTCTCAGAAATGGCCCCGTTAGAAAAGGACACGAGATCTCCATCTGTTGATGGTTCTCATGTCCTTTTTGTGTTTTAAAGGAGCGGCGAAATCAATCTTGCTAATCCTTCTTTCATCTTGATGATTATTCCTCGGTTTTCATACATTTCTTTTGTGAGATGCGTAGAAATTTTCGAGTCTTCAAAAAAAGCCTTTCTTACACGTGAAGCCATTCGTTCATCATAAATCAGTGTATTGACCTCAAAGTCCAAGCGAAATGAACGAACATCGATATTTGCTGAGCCAACTGAAACAATGCCACCATCGATAATCATCGTCTTTGCATGAATAAATCCATTCTCATATGTTTCGATCCTTGCTCCATACTCGATCAGCTCTGCAGCGAAAGAATACGTTGCCCAGTAAACGAGAAGATGATCTGGTTTGTTAGGTATTTGGATATGAACTTTTACGCCTGAAAGAAGAGCCAACTTCAGTGCTTCATGAATCGACCCATCCGGTATGTAATAAGGCGTTTGGATCAATATCTCCCGTTTGGCTAACGAAATCATTTTCAAATAAGTCATTTTGATTTGTTCATGTTCGGTATCTGGTCCGCTTGTCACGATTTGAACAGCTATATCACCAGTAGAGTGAATGGACGGAAAAAATTTGGGAGAATAGCCTACTTCTTTTGTATGCTGAGAATTCCAGTCCATCAAAAAACGGTTTTGCAAGGTATACACCGCTTCTCCGTAAATACGCAAATGATTGTCTCGCCAATAACCAAATTTTTTTGCCAATCCTAGATATTCGTTTCCAACATTGAACCCACCTGTATATCCGATTTTCCCATCAATAACTACGATTTTACGATGATTGCGATAATTGATCCGAGGATTAATATACGGAACAAATAGAGGAAAGAAAAATGCGACTTCTCCGCCTGCTTTTTTCAAATTCTGAAAAAAGCTGGAAGAAACTTGTGTGGAACCCCATGCATCAAGAAGGACTCTGACTTTTACCCCTCGTCTTGCCGCCTCTGTCAATGCATCTCGAACTTCTTCACCTAATGCATCACTGCGATAAATATAATACTGGAAGTGGATATGGTCTTCTGCCTGCTTGATATCTTCAATCAGCGCATCGAATTTTTCACGACCATCTGTAAATAAAGTGATTTCATTTTTAGTCGTATAGAGCGTACTTTCAAATACCGTGAGCATATAGATCAATTGTTTCACATCTACTTGTCCAGTAGGCGGATGAGGATAAAGCCCTCGCATCAATGCCTGTTTGTCTTCTTCAATTTCCAGGTTCTTACCGATTTTCCCTTGGATCTTCAAATCAAAGATTTTCTCTTTGGAAATCCCTCTTCCTAAAAAAATATATAAAATAAATCCTACAACTGGAATGAACATCAAAACGAGCAGCCATGCCCATGTTTGAGCAGTTTCCTTTCTTTCTCGAAAAACGATGATAAAGGAAAGCAAAATATTCATAATCAAAAGGATCGTAAAAAAATTGTCAACGATAATTTTCACGGCTTCACCTCTTCTTCTACCAACTTAAGAATACCCAAGTTGTTTTTTAAAGTAAAGGGAAAAAAGCCGCTTCCTTCTATTCTCCTAGCCAATAAAAAAAGAAAGCTGGAACGAAACTGTCCAACTTTCTCATTTTATTTATATTGTGGTATTAGAATTTCAAGAAACGTCTCATAGAAATGATCGAGCCAAGTGAACCAATGATCACACCAATGCCGACCATTAAAAGATTGATTTTCCAAACGATATTTTGTGGATGAATCAATGAATAATGGGAACGTAATAATGATGGATTGATCAATTGGAAAAACCATGCATAACCAAATGTGATGATCAAAATCGGAAGAATCGCACCGATCAGACCGATCCAGCCTCCTTCAAGGAAAAACGGCCAGCGAATATATCCATTTTTTGCACCGACTAAACGCATGATTTGAATTTCACGCTGTCTAGACAAAATCGTGATCCGAATCGTGTTCGAAATGAGAAACATCGCTACGAACAGCAGCAATGCCGCTGCAACTAATCCCCATGTCCGAACTGCACCAGCAATTTGGAAAATCCGATCTGAGGAAGCTCCACCGTAATCAGAACGAGAAACATTCTTCAAATCTGCTGCTTCTTCTGCTACTTGTTTTGTATAAGAAGGATCAGTAGCACTTACTACATACACATCATATAACGGGTTATTGTCACCTTCAAACAATTTCCAGGAATCACCCATTTCGTTTTGGATTTTTTTCAATTCCTGTTCTTTACTTGAAAATTCAACTTTTTTAACATGATCTAAGTCATTCAATTCTTTTTCTAGCTTTTTCATCTCTTCGTCTTTTGTACCGATATCTACGAATACAGATACATCAACGTTTCCTTCTATATCTTGAGCTAATTTAGTTGCGTTCATGATAACTGCCATGAATACACCGACTAAAGTCAACGTGATCGTTACCGCACTGACTGAAGCAACTGTCATCCAGCCGTTACGTTTCAAACTCTTGATACTTTCTAATAAATGGCGGAAAAAGGTTCTAATCATCGTATCCATATTCCCCTTCCGCTTGATCTCGAATAATGCGGCCGTTTTCGATAGCAATTACTCGGTGCCGAATCGTATTTACGATCGTACTGTTATGTGTAGCCATCACGACAGTAGTTCCTTGGGCATTGATCCGATCTAATAATTTCATGATTTCCCATGAGTTTTCTGGATCCAGATTTCCTGTCGGTTCATCCGCGATAAGTACTTTAGGCGTATTCACGATTGCCCGAGCAATAGAGACACGTTGCTGTTCCCCACCGGATAATTCGCTAGGAAAGACTCGAACTTTGTGTTTCAAACCAACAAGGTCCAGCACTTCCATTACTCGTTTTTTGATATCCCGAGGTTTTCTGCCGATAACTTGCATAGCGTACGCAACATTTTCATATACTGTTTTTCTTGGTAATAATTTATAGTCTTGGAACACCACGCCGATTTCTCTGCGTAGATAAGGAACTTCGCGGTTTTTGATTGCTATTAGATCATGACCTGCGACGTTCAAAGTTCCTTTTGAAGCTTTTTCTTCTCGATACATCAATTTGATGAATGTAGATTTACCGGCTCCAGACGGACCAACCACATAGACAAACTCTCCTTGTTCGATGACAATTGAGAGATTGCGGATAGCGGTCGTACCATTTGAGTACTTCTTCATTACATCCTTCATTTCAATCATGGCGTTCTCTCCATATCTTTTTCAGTCTTTAGCTATTATAGCATGGCAATGTTTCAACATGCTTGCAAAATCTTACAATTTTATTTCAATTTAACAATGGGTTCTTATTGTAGATGCATTTTTAAATAGCCGTCAATAAATAAATCAAGGTCACCGTCCATAACTGCTTGGACATTTCCTGTCTCTACGTTTGTCCGATGGTCTTTTACCATAGAATATGGATGGAAAACATAAGAACGGATCTGTGAACCCCAGCCGATTTCTTTTTGTTCTCCTCGAAGTGCAGCTGCTTCTTGTTCTTTCTTTTCCACTTCTAATTGATAAAGCTTAGCTTTTAACATCCCCATCGCTTGCTCACGGTTTTTCAATTGTGAACGTTGTGCCTGACTAGCTACTACTGTTCCTGTAGGCAAGTGAGTGATCCGTACAGCAGATTCTGTTTTATTGATGTGCTGACCACCTGCACCACTTGCTCGGTACGTATCGATTTTCAAATCATCTGGATTGATTTCTATATCGATCGTTTCATCAAGCTCTGGCATCACATCTACCGAACAAAAAGAAGTATGACGTCGTTTCGCTGAGTCAAAAGGCGAAATCCGTACAAGGCGATGAACACCTTTTTCTGATTTTAGATAACCAAAAGCGTTATGTCCTTTAATCAGCAGGGTCACACTCTTGATCCCTGCTTCATCACCTGCTTGATAATCTAGTGTTTCTACTTGATAGCCATGCTGCTCTGCCCAACGTGTATACATACGTAAAAGCATGCTGCCCCAGTCTTGGGACTCCGTTCCGCCAGCCCCTGGATGCAATTCGACGATCGCATTGTTTCGATCATAAGGTCCGTCTAACAGCATAGATAATTCATACGTCTTCATTTTTTCATCTAATGCATTGATACGTGTTTCTGCTTCTTCTTGCATTGCTGCATCAGGTTCTTCTTGCAGCATCTCCACCATCAATTCGATTTCTTCTAGTTCTTCGGCAAGAGAATGGAATTGGTCATAAGTTTCTTTATTAGCGTTATTTTCACTGATCACTTTTTGTGCGGCTTCGCTGTCATCCCAAAAACCAGGTTCAGCCATTTTTGCTTCTGCTTCCGCGATGTCTTCTTCCAGCTGATCTAAGTCAAAGAGACCTCCTGAAACTTGTGACCTTTTCCTGCATTTCTGTCAGGAGATTTCGAATTTCGGATATTTCCATGTTTTTTCCTTCTTTCACTATACTTTTTTCATTATATCTAGTCTAACAGAATCAGCAAATAACAGAAAGAAGGTGAGACGAATTCTTAAAAAAAGAATTTGTCTCACCAATCCTGCTGTCAGAAATTAGTTTGCATTTTTTCCATGACAGTTCTTATATTTTTTCCCGCTTCCACAAGGACAAGGATCATTTCTTCCGACCTTATTCACATGGATTGGCTGTTTTTTCGCGCTAGTATTACTATTTTCTTTGGCATCTCCGTCTTCTGAGTGAGAAGCTGTTCCTTGAGAAACCTGTTCACGCTGTACGTTTTGACGGATCTCAGCTTTCATAAAGATTCGAGTGACTTCATACTCGATGGCGCCTACCATATCTTCAAACATCTTATAGCCTTCTGTTTGATATTCGACTAATGGATTGTTCTGTCCATAAGCACGTAAGCCGATTGACTGACGTAATTGATCCATTGCATCAATATGGTCTGTCCATTTAGAGTCCACAACACGCAAGATCACGACTTTTTCAAATTCCAACAGTTGCTCTGGACCATTTAGTTGAGCCGCTTTGGTATTAAATACTTCTTGTGCTCGTTCGTTTAGATACTCTTTGATCTCCTGAGCTGTTTTTCCTTCGATATCTGCAAGAGTAATACTATCTTCATGGACAAGAGTACTGCCGGCAAAATCGATGATACTTTCCAAATTCCAATTTTCTTTCTCTAATTGTGTATGCGCATCTACTACACGACTGATTGTCCGTTTGACCATGTTCATTAGTGGCTTGGATAAGCTTTTTTCTTCCATGATTACTTCTTGTCGCTGTTTATAGATTACTTCACGTTGTTCACGCATCACATCATCGTATTGTAAGACGTTTTTACGTGTGTCATAGTTATTTCCTTCTACACGTTTTTGTGCAGATTCTACTTGTTTCGTCAGCATCTTGCTTTGGATAACAGCATCTTCCTCACCGATCTTCATCCGATCTAGGAAAGCTTTGATTCGTTCTGAACCGAATCGTTTCATCAAATCATCTTCCAATGACAAGTAGAATTGTGACATACCAGGGTCTCCTTGACGTCCTGCACGTCCTCGAAGCTGGTTATCGATACGACGAGATTCATGTCGTTCTGTCCCGATAACTGCTAGACCACCAAGTTCTCTTACCCCAAGTCCTAACTTGATATCTGTTCCCCGACCAGCCATGTTGGTAGCAATCGTCACAGCACCTTTTTGACCAGCATTCATGATGATCTCTGCTTCTTTAAAGTGATTTTTCGCATTCAGCACTTCATGAGGAATACGTTCTTGATTCAGCATATCTGATAATAACTCAGATGTTTCAACCGCAACAGTTCCGACTAACACAGGTTGACCTTTGCGGTAGCGATCTTTGATATCTTGCACGACAGCGTGGAACTTGCTTTGTAATGTTGGGTAAAGTAAATCTGGACGATCATCACGGATAACCGGACGATTTGTCGGAATCTGGTATACTTGGATGTTATAAATTTCTCTGAATTCTTCTTCTTCTGTTTTAGCTGTACCAGTCATTCCCGCAAGTTTCTTGTACATACGGAAATAGTTCTGGAAAGTGATCGTCGCCATGGTTTTCGTTTCGTCTTCGATCTCTACGCCTTCTTTAGCTTCGATTGCTTGGTGAAGTCCATCTGAATAACGGCGTCCATCCATGATCCGACCAGTGAACTGGTCAACAATCAGTACTTTTCCGTCTTGGACAACATAATCGATATCTAAAAGCATGATATAGTTGGCTCTCAATGCTTGATCCAAGTGATGGGTCAATGCAGTATTTTCAATGTCGTATAAGTTATCCAAACCGAATGTTTCTTCTGCTTTTTCGATCCCTGCTTCGGTTAAACTGATTGTTTTTGATTGTACATCGATTTTATAATCTTCTTCTTCTTTCAAACGTTTCACGAAGTTGTCTGCTCTTGTATATAAAGCTGTGGATTTTTCTGCTTGCCCTGAAATGATCAGCGGCGTTCTCGCTTCATCAATCAAGATTGAGTCAACTTCATCGACAATGGCATAATTCAGCGGACGTTGTACCATTTGATGGCGGTAAACGACCATATTGTCTCTCAAGTAGTCAAATCCTAATTCATTATTCGTACTATAAGTGATATCACAATTATAAGCCTCGCGTTTTTCATCCGAAGATTTTGAGTTGATATTCAACCCCACTGTTAATCCTAAGAAATTATAAAGTTCGCCCATTTCCGTCGAGTCACGGGTTGCTAAATATTCATTGACGGTAACTACGTGTACCCCTTCGCCAGTCAGAGCATTTAGATATACTGGCATCGTTGCGGTCAAGGTTTTACCTTCACCAGTACGCATTTCAGGGATATTTCCATCGTGAAGCACGATTCCACCCATCAATTGTACGTGGTATGGATATAAACCTAATACACGTTTTGCTGCTTCTCGGACGACTGCAAAAGCTTCCGGAAGTAATTGATCTAATGTTTCTCCTTTTTGGTATCTGCCCTTGAATTCAGCAGTTTTTGCCTGTAATTGTTCATCAGTTAATGCTGCCATTTGGTCAGCGTATGCTTCAACTTTTTTTGCAATGCTATCTAAACGTTTTAGTTCTTTCTTATCGTTTTCGATAAGTGAACGAATCAAATTGGCCATGCGTTGTGTAATCTCCTTTTCCTTCTGTGTATTATCCAGACTATGTAGACTTTACTTTTCATTTTATCATTAGTTATAGATAATTGAAATATCTTAAGCGTATTAAAGTAAGAACTTCATAATTTATTCATATTTCATCTAAAAGAGGAGGAAACTCAAAAAAACTTGCGGCAGCTGTCAGTAGCTGCTGCAAGTTTTCGTTGTTATTTAAGTAAGGCTGATCAGTCTGTTTCAATCAGTCCGTATTTTCCATCTTTACGGCGGTAAACGATACTTGTACCATTTGTTTCTGCATCTTCAAAAATAAAGAAGTTATGTCCCAGCATGTTCATTTGTAAGACTGCTTCTTCACTATCCATTGGTTTCAATGAAAGGCGTTTCGTACGTACGATATCTAATTCAGAATCATTTTCGTTTTCGTCCTCTTCATTGAATAAAGCAGCAGCATCTGCAGTATTCATGCCCGTTTCACGGGATTTACGATTAATTTTTGTTTTGAATTTGCGGATTTGGCGTTCCAATTTGTCAACAACCAAATCGATACTTGCGTATAAATCTGGAGAAGTTTCTTCGGCACGTAATACAAGATAAGGTAATGGGATCGTTACTTCCACTTTTGCTGTTTTTTCTGTATAAACTTTTAAGTTCACATGCGCCGTTGCATCGGGTGCGTCACTGAAATAGCGTTCTAGTTTGCCTACTTTTTTCTCAACGTAGTCGCGAATCGCTTCAGTTACTTCGATATTTTCGCCGCGTACATTATATCTAAACATAAAAATTACCCCTTTCGTCTACCACAATCAAGAAGGAGAAGGACCACTCTTTCCCTCTTCTTAATTCTATTATATCGAACTCTAGGTTATTTGCAAATTAAATCGCTATCAAATTTCCACATCTAATTCATCTCGCCAAAGAAATGGTTCGGATGATTTTCGGCTGTGCGACCTGCAAACAATCTGCTGCGTGGAAAAGAGTCTGTCCTGTTGTATAGACATCATCAATAATCAATATTTTTTTATTTTGTATCTTAGAAAAGGTGACTGCAAGTTCAAAAGGTTGAGGCATCTCCAATCTTTCCTTTCGCGTGTTTTTTGCTTGAGCCAGCAGATGCTTCTCTCTTTTGAGCAGCATCTGAAAATGAATTTTTGCTGCTTTCAACATCTCGCTTACTTGATTGAATCCTCTTTCTAGCCACCTTTTTTCAGATAAAGGTATTGGACAATAAATATATGCCGGGTAATCTTTTTTTATCTGAGTCCATTTATATGCAAAAGTCCCTGCTAATCGGATATCTCCCATAAACTTGTACCGATTGATCCAAGCCTGCATCTTTTCATCGTACGTAAAAAAAGGCGCGGTGTTGAAAATCATATGCAGGATATTTCTTCTTCCATTCTTGACAGTCGTTGCAGTAAACGAAACTAGTCTTTGCTTTCTTTTTCGTCTCCTCGTATTTCAAATGGATTGGTTTTTGACAACCTGCACAACCTTTTGCTTCTAATAAATGGAATTGTGCGCGGCAAACTGAACATGTCTGAGGAAGTCTAGATTTCGACACTCCGATGATCTCGCTGAATGTTAAATTTTGAATGATGTCTTTACCGCAGCAACTACATCTCACAGCATCTTCTTCCCTTCTTCGTTCATTTCTTTGATTTCCTGACAGGCTTTTCGAATAGCTGAAGTTTTTTCTTCATAGAAAAAATAGACCCGACTGTTCGTATAAGGACCTTTACGATCAGCTCTTCCTGCGATTTGCACCAAAGAGGATTTAGTAAAAACTGGATGATCTGCTCCTAAAACGATGACAGAGATTCTTTCAAATGTGACTCCTCTTTCTAGGATCATCGTGGTTAACAGTATCTCGTATGTTGCTTCTCGCATTTCCTGAACTTTCTTTGCCCGTTGATCGTCTTGTGAAGAAACATCTGTTATCTCATATTCTGGAAAAGCTTCTTGCAGTGTGATTTTTAAACGATGCATCATCGTAATACTTGGACAAAATAAAAGGATATGGTTTTCTTTGATTAGTTGCTGAATGATCCGCACCAAAGAGTTGATTTTCTTTTTGTTCCCACATTTTTGTCGCCAATTATTCATGAAAACAAGTACGGGTTCAGGAAGCAAGCGCCGATGAAAGCGCAAGGCAAGTTTGTGGAGCTCAAATGTCTGCTTGATTTCCTTTAGTAACTTCTCATCAGGCGTGGCACTTAAGTAGATGAATCGACCGTCTGGTTTGATTGCTGTTTGCACAGCGTGAGCTAGCCCAGCGTCCCCGCTATAAGGAAAAGCATCGATCTCATCAATGACTAATAAGTCAAAGGATCGATAAAAACGGTATAGTTGATGAATCGTACAGATAACAAAAGAACTAAAGGTATAAGCTGTTGCTGTATTCCCATGGAGCAACATGATTGTTTCTTCTGGAAAAACAGGTCGATAGCGTAAAAATAATTCATTGCAAACGTCGATTCGTGGTGTACAAATGGCTACTCTTCCTCCAACTTTTAACGTTTTCACTAAAATCGGATAAAGCATTTCTGTTTTTCCTGCACCTGTTACTGCCCAAATAAGATGGTGTCTTTTTTCTGAATGATAAAGTATCCTCTCTGCGATTTCCGTTTGTTTTTCAGTAAGCTGTCCTGTCCAAGAAAAGACGACTTCTCGAGATCCTGCTTTTGGCTGATCAAATAAATATAACTCTTGTTGACTGTCGCATCGCCCTAAAGACAAGCAATGTATACAAAAATAGCCATAGTCTGCAAGCTGTCCCTCAAAGACAGGCGTTTTCACTCCACAACGATGACAAAGAATCCTGTTACCTAAACGTTCTACTGCTGCAATCTTCTTATAATTTGGTAAGTTTCCCTCCTCACAGTCCATTGCTTCAATCTCTCTCGTAAGAAGCCTTCTGCCCCAAAAATGATTCATATCATTCGCCCTAAAAAAATATACGAAAAAACAAGCAATCTTTTTTTTGGATTGCTTGTTCGATAGTTCTATATAATCTATTTATTCACCAATCAATGTAATTGCTTGGTCTAATACTTTTTCGCCATTCATCATTCCATAATCAGCCATATTGATGACGTCTAAAGGAATGCCTTTTGGTTCCAGACGTTTTTCAAAATCAGCTTTCATAAAGCGAACTTGAGGTCCTAATAACAGTACATCTACATCTTTATTTGCAAGATTATTATCTGCATCAGAAGCTGACACAGCGAAAATATCAGAATCGATTCCTTTTGCTTCCGCAGCTTTTTGCATTTTTGTTACTAGCAAACTTGTGCTCATACCAGCCGAACATACAAGCATGATTGTTTTTTTAGCCATACTTTTCTCTCCTTTTTAAAACAGACTACGCAAACGTTTTCTTAGCGTCTGTTACTCTATTATATAAAAAGAAAGAAATTTGTCAACGTTTTCTAAACACGGTTTATTTAATCAAATAGCCAGCTAGATTTCACTAATTTATTGAATACGACATATTCTTTATCCAAATTGATGACCACTACTTCATAGCCTGCATTTAACCAGCCGTAGGCACCCTTTTCTGGATGTCTATAGTCATTTGCCCACCAATCTGTGCTTTCCCTGGCTGTTTTGGGAAGTCCGTTACTGGGAAACAACAGTTCATCAAATTGGGTAAAGGTCAATGTTACTTGGGAGCCGCCGTTGTTCTTCAAATAATGCGTAATTGCATCGTACTTTTTCATTCGTTCCTTCATCCCCGGATCCACCTGCCTTTGTCTTTATTATCGCATACTACAGCAATTGCGCAACCGTTATAGTGTTGAAACAACCTAGAACTTTCTTTATACTGAATAAAGCAACCGAAAAAAAGAGGTGACAAGATGATCGAACGTTATCGTACAATCAAAGAAAATGGACAAAGTGAGATCGAAATCAAGAAATCACGCTTTATCTGTTCTCTTAAACGAATAGAATCAGAAGAAGAAGCGAAAAACTTCATCCAAGAAATCAAAAAAGAACATTGGAAAGCAAACCATAACTGCAGTGCCTTCGTCATTGGCGAAAAAAATGAGATCCAACGAAGCAGCGATGATGGCGAACCAAGTGGAACGGCGGGCGTACCGATGTTGGAAGTCCTCAAAAAAAATCAACTGATCAATGTAGCTGCAGTAGTCACTCGATATTTTGGAGGAACGAAACTCGGCACGGGCGGATTGATACGAGCATACACTCATGCGGTCTCTCAAGCATTGTCCGACATTGGAATCGTAGAAGGTACCTTGCAACAGGAGATCTCCGTTGTGATCACGTATCCGCAACTAGGAAAATTACAAAATTATCTTGAACTACAGCATTTTTTCATAAAAGAAATCCAATACACTGATCAAGTCATCGTCATCTGTGCAGTGGATGAAAAAAATGCTGACAGCTTTAAAGAATCCATCATTGAGCTGCTGAACGGACAAGTCCAATTTGAAGAAGGTCCTGTTTCTTATCACGAGCAATTGGTAGCTGATCATAGATAAAAACAGGTGATTCTGATTCTCTTTTTTTCGAATAAGGAATCAGGGATCACCTGTTTTTTATTTTTCCAAATAAAACTCAAAACGATTTCCTACATATTGCGTACGCACATACTCAAATGGCGTGCCATCTTCAAAATAGGAAATCTGACGCAAACGAAGAACTGCATCTCCTCGTTTCACCTCTAAATAGTCTGCGATTTTCTCAGACGCCAATACAGCCGTGATCGTTTGATTCGCTGGACCGATTTTTTTCCCGCCTTTTTCTTCTAATGTGCGATACAACGATTCAGTAATCTCTGCTTTGCTGTAGCCATCGATCAGCTTTTGCGGAACACTGGCTACTTCAAAACAAATAGGGACATCGTCTGCAAAACGAATACGTTCCATTCGCAAGATCGTGTCATCTTTACTCAAGTTTAGTTTTTCCATTTCACTTGAGCTTGGCGAAGTCAAAAAGTAAGAGATTGTTCGACTAGACGGTACTCTATTTTGCGATTCCATGATTTCTGTAAAACTTGTCGCGCCAGACATCTTTTCTTGTACTTTTTCTCGCGCAACATATGTACCCGAACCGATCTTTCTTTCTAAGATTCCTTCATCTGCCAAGTTTTGAATTGCTTGTCTCAACGTCATACGGCTGACATTGAATTTCACTGCTAATTCTCTTTCTGAAGGAAGACGGTCTCCGACTTTCCATATACCTTGTTCGATTTCATTTTTTAATTGGTCATGAATCTGTATATATACAGGTAATTGATTCGACATAACGTACACCCGTCCTTTCGTTTCTTCTATTATAACTGGTATATACCTGATTCACAACTGAAAAAGATAAAGGATTCTATCCATAAGCAGATGATGTAGGTACAAATCCTTCTTCCCATTCCTATTAACAGAATCCATTTTCTAGATATATTCAATTGAGAAAATAACAAAAGACCCTATAATCGCTGAAAATGCCGATTTATGGATCTTTTGTTATTATTAGCGGTTTTTAGCCATCCATTTTTTTGTATGATTCGTTGGGCGTTTTGATTTTACATGGACTGCTTTTTCGCCTTTTTTAGGAATGTTCACTTCGATATCGTATTTTTCTGATTTGACCAAGTCATATAACTTTTCAGCTGCTTCGTCTACTTTTTCTTTCCACTTCATTTTGACCCCTCCAATTCTTTTTGTTAACTTAACTCTATCTTAAATTGACAGAATCTTCAAGGAACAAGGTAACAAAGCAAAAAAAGAGCTCTCGAACTTACGAGAGCCTACGGTTGTGCTATACTGGGGTAGCTGGATTCGAACCAACGCATGAGGGAGTCAAAGTCCCTTGCCTTACCGCTTGGCTATACCCCAATGAAATGGAGGAGAGTGGATTCGAACCACTGAACCCTAAGGAACGGATTTACAGTCCGTCGCGTTTAGCCACTTCGCTACTCCTCCGAAAGGTTTGTATCAACCTGACTTAGTTATAATACCTAATTTTCCAGATTTTTGCAACCCTTTATTGAAAGTTTTTTTGATATTTTTTTATTCGTGCAGATTCCAGTGACGAATCACTGTTTCTATCGCATTTTCAAGACTTTTTTCTTTCCCAAAATCTTCTTCACCAAAGAAAATTTCATATTCTTTTGGTCCATAGGCTAAAATTTCACCAATCATTTTTTTCCCTATAAATAACTGAGTGACTTCATAATTCTTACCTTTGATATCTTTTTTTACTTCTTCGATACGCACTTCAATATCTTTATTTTTTTTTGACATCATTTTCACCTCTCAGACATTTTATCATATTGCAGACAATAAAACATTCCTTAGGTAAAAATCTCTTGTCCATTTCATCTTCTTTTATACAAGAGGCGATTTCTCTAAAGCTCTTAATTCTCCCCTTGACCTATAGCGATATAGTTTGCTGCTGCGCCTACAAGATTAGCATCGTTTCTGTATTCACACAATAGGATCTGCGGCTCGAAATCATGCAAGTCGAATTGATCTGTCAACTTCTTCATTCTACTTTGGATCTCATCAATGAGCCCATCCTTTGCAGAAACCCCGCCGCCTAATACGATCACTTCCGGATCAAACGAAAATTGAATACTGAATAATCCCTTTGTAAGATACGTATAAAAACTCTCAACTTCTTCTTTTGCTATTGCATCTCCAGTTTCTGCTAATTCAAAGACATCTTTTCCGGTATAAGCATTTTTATCGAGACCTTTGCGTTCACAATACCGCCAAGCCATCTGTACGGCTGTACCAAGTTTACTAAATGTCTGATCGCCCTCTAAGAACATCAAACCGAATTCTCCACCATAAAGATGTGCACCTTTATTGATTTGGCCTTTCGTGAACATCGCTCCGCCAATCCCAGTTCCTACCACGACAAAAGCAACATCTTGATAATCACGAGCAGCTCCTTCATAAAACTCAGCCATTCCGGCACAGTTGGCGTCATTTTCAATCGTTACCGGAAGTTGAAACAAAGTTTCCAAATCTCTAAAAATATTAAAGCCATGAATATAAGGAATCGCACTGATTCCCTCAATTACCTGTTTCTCATTATTCACTACTCCAGGTGAGCTGATCCCAATTCCTTCAATCTCAAAAGAAAGACACATGTCTTTATAGACTTGTAATAATTGCGCTTTCATTCCTTTCCAAGATTCAGGCGTTGCAAATTGGCCCTTGCCTTTGACATCTTTACTATCCCAACAACCATATTTGACAGCCGACCCGCCAAAATCAAAAACTAATATCCCCATAAAAACATTCTCCTTTTTGCTTGCTAAAGCTATTGTAATGTATATGTTTAGTATTTGAAAGCATTTTCTCGGATCACTAGTCTATTCGTTAAAGCTGGTTTTGTGTAAGTGAATCGCTAAAATCACTTGATCTCGCAATTGTTCTCCGTTCTCAAAAATCGGTTTAGAATAATGATGGATAAAATAGTCTTTGACTCGACCAATCTCCACATAGCCCATTTTTTGATAGAGATGTAACGCAGCACTGCTAGTACTGCCGGTTCGTATGATGATCTGAGTTTGACTGGAAGCGAGTTGTGAAAGCTTCTGAAAAGCTGTCTCAAGGAGTTTCCCACCAATCCCTTTTCCTTGATGCGAAGGTTCTACAGCTACGTTAACGATTTCGAATTCTTTTTCCCTTACTATATAGATCAGTATACCTATTGTTTTTTCTTTTTCTTTCCATATCCAGCCGTTCCCCTTTGAAACATATACCTGAACTTTTTCTTTATCAGGATCTGCATCTAATAACAAGGACCATGGTAAATCTATCTTATTGAGTTCTTCGATCATTTTTGACCTCCATATATGTAGTCATGAAGTCGTTACTTTGATAGTCACTCTCTCTTTTCTTTATTGCTCAGTGCTACCCGTATTTTTCACAACCTTTTTATAATCTGGTTCTTTTTTATCTTTCTTATTTCTCGTTAATTGAAAGGTCAAAGGTACATAATCGATGCCGCCTTTGACAAAGGGATGACAGCGTAAGATCCGAGCCGTCCCCATTACCGTCCCTTTTAGCGCACCATGAGTTTGAATTGCTTTTATCATATAATTAGAACAGGTTGGGTAATAGCGGCAACTAGGCGGAAATGCAGACGAAATAAAGCGCTGATATCCTCTAACTAAATAAATCAATATCTTCTTCATCAACTAGATTCCTTCTTTTCTTTTACTAAAAAAAGGGATCGCGACTAAAGTCAACGTTCCCTTCTGTTTTCTTTTATCCTATGCTGCTTCATGGCTCATTTCCTATCGACTAGAACCACCGTAATTAATTAATTATCAATGAAAAAAGTCTCGAATATGAATCCACAAGCTGGGTTGAAATACTTTAAATGGATTGCCACCACCGATGACACCATATCCAATCATCGTTCCGGCTACAAAAAGAAGGATAAGCAATAAGATCACCACTAAAATCTTTATCAAAGTTAATAAGATATATCGTTGGTTACTCATTCAGCCACTTCCTTAAGCAATCGTTTGTGCTGTTTTTTCAGCAGAAGTTTGATCCATGTCTACACGTTCGACGTCTGCACCTAATTGCTGTAGTTTGATATGGAAATTATAATATCCACGGTCTAGATAATTCAAGTTACGCACACGTGTGATTCCATTTGCTTTCAAGCCAGCTAAAACTAATGCTGCTGCTGCCCGCAAGTCTGTTGCATATACTTCTGCACCTTGCAATTCATGGTTTCCATCCATGATTGCTACATTTCCGTCGATTTTGACATGAGCGTTCATACGGCGCATCTCTTCTAAATGTTGGAAACGATTTTCAAACACTGTTTCAGTCACCACACTTGTACCTTCTGCAACTAATTGGATAGCTGTCATTTGAGCTTGCATATCTGTAGGGAAACCAGGATGAGGCATCGTTTTTACATCTGTAGGTAAGATATGTTTTGGCCCGATGACACGGACTCCGCCTTCTTCTTCAATGATTTCTGCACCCATTTCGATCAATTTAGAAATCAATGGGCGGTTATGTTCAGAGATAGCATCTGCAATCAGCACATTGCCTTGTGTCATTGCAGCAGCAACCATAAAGGTACCTGCTTCGATACGATCTTGTACGATTGAGTGGTTGACTGCATGTAAATGATCCACGCCTTCAATACGCATTGTTTCAGTACCAGCTCCATAGACTTGAGCGCCCATTTTATTCAAAATGTTTGCTAAATCAACGATTTCTGGTTCGCGAGCTACGTTTTCAATGATGGTTGTTCCTTTTGCTTTTACGGCAGCCATCATGATATTTTGAGTAGCACCTACACTAGGGAAATCTAAATAAATCGTGTTACCGATCAATTCATCCGCAATTGCTTCGATATAGCCGTTTTTTTGAATAATTTTTACTCCTAAAGCTTGAAATCCTTTTAAATGCAAATCGATTGGTCGTTTACCAATCGCACATCCACCAGGCATAGCTACTTTTGCATGTCCATTTCTGGCAAGTAGCGGACCCATCACAACGATTGAAGCACGCATTTGACTAACATACTCATAAGGCGCTTCGATTTCTAATTGTCTTGAAGCGTCGATTGTTACTTGATTCTTTTGTTCATCAAAATCTACATCTACGTTTAAGTGACGAATCACTTGATTCATAGTGAAGACATCAGAAAGAATCGGAACGTTGTCTAATGTCGTAATACCTTCTTCTGCTAACAAACTAGCAGCTAAAATAGGCAAAACAGCATTTTTAGCTCCTTCAATTCTTACTGTTCCATTTAATTGATTGCCACCTCTTACGATGATCTCTTCCATGTTGTTCCCTCCAAAAAATTCCAATGAGCATACACTTACTCAAAATCTTTTCTATTATAACATCCTTGCTTTTAAAATAGTACCTTTTTTTAAAATTTACAGGCTAACGAAAAGATTTTGGCATAAAGCGATAACTTCTAAGAAAAAATTACTTGCAGTGTACCCTAAAAAAATTGAAAAAAGTACGATTGCCATTCTAATTTGCGTATTATGCATTGGTCTGAAAAAAGTTTCAATGCGTAACGAACGTAAAGACCAGAAGGCTAAGTAGATAAACGCCAAATGACTCACGATTCGAAGCACCGCATCAATTCCGTATACTTGCATAATGACGTCCTTTCTAACGATTGTTTTATAATAACTAATAAAATGATAATACCATAAAATGTATAAAAGGAAAAACAAGTATACTTAAAAATATAGGAATCCCCTTACATTTTTTAGGAAATAAATGCTAAAAATATGCAAAAAAAGGGACTGAGACAAAAGTCTTGTCGCAGTCCCTTATTCCAAATAAACGATGTTCAATCATCTGACCCTCGGTATTAGCTCAAAAAACGGCAAAATATGAGGAACTATTTTCCATTTGTTTCTCTAATACTCAGGACAAAACGCTGATTTCACAACCTCTGATATACGGTGTTCCAGAAGTAGCTTCTTCGAAAAATAAGCTGAGATTTCACAAAAATTTGAGAAGCAATTTTCGTAAATTCCTTCTTATGTCTTGAAGCTGACCACTTCTGTCATAACCTCTTTTTACTGTTCTTAAACACGGATAAACATCCGCATCTCATTTTATGAGTGCTTAGATACTTTGATACGATTGATTGCTCGGTGCAACGCAACAGTTGCCCGTTTCAATTCGTTCGTATCTTGTTTTGCTTTTGCTTCTTCGATTTGGCGTTCTGCGCGTTGTTTTGCACGTTCCGCACGAGATACATCGATATCACGTTCACGTTCCGCACTATCAGCAACGATTGAAACAACATTATCACGAACTTCCATGATTCCGCCATTAACAGCGATCCAATCGACGTGGGTATCTGAATCTGTTCGTTTTACACGAACTTCATCAATCGTCAATGGAACGATGATTGGTGCATGTTTAGGCAAAATCCCAAGCTCACCAGCTGTCGTACGTGCAACGACGATAGCTGCATGGTGATCATAGACCAAACCGGCAGGAGTTACCACATTTACTGTTAAATATTGATCCATGGGGCACCCCTTTCTAGTAGCCTAGTGTTTTCGCTTTTTCTACGACGTCTTCGATTCGGCCAACACTTCGGAAAGCTTCTTCAGGAAGATCATCGTATTTGCCTTCCAAGATTTCGCGGAATCCTTTCACTGTTTCTTCTACAGGGACATATGAACCTGGAAGACCAGTAAATTGTTCAGCCACGTTAAAGTTTTGTGACAAGAAGAATTGGACTCTGCGGGCACGAGAAACTAACACTTTTTCTTGATCGGATAATTCATCCATACCTAAGATAGCAATGATATCTTGTAATTCACGATATCGTTGCAATACGTGTTGGACTTCTGTTGCTACTTTATAATGTTCTTCTCCCACGATTTCAGGTGCTAAAGCACTTGAAGAAGAAGCCAATGGATCTACCGCTGGATAAATCCCTTGTTCTGTTAATTTACGTTCCAAGTTGGTTGTCGCATCCAAATGGGCGAATGCTGTTGCCGGCGCCGGGTCAGTGTAGTCATCGGCTGGCACATAGATTGCTTGGATCGATGTGATCGAACCTTTTTTCGTAGATGTGATACGTTCTTGCAATTGACCCATTTCTGTTGCCAATGTTGGTTGATAACCAACCGCAGAAGGCATCCGTCCTAACAAGGCTGATACTTCAGATCCAGCTTGAGTGAAACGGAAAATGTTGTCGATAAACAACAGTACATCTTGACCTTCTACATCACGGAAATATTCCGCAATCGTCAAACCAGTCAAAGCAACACGCATACGTGCACCTGGTGGTTCGTTCATTTGTCCGAACACCATGGCTGTTTTTTCGATAACTCCTGAATCTTTCATTTCATAATACAAGTCATTACCTTCACGAGTACGTTCACCTACACCGGTAAATACAGAAATACCACCATGTTCTTGGGCGATATTATGGATCAGTTCTTGGATCAGTACGGTTTTACCAACACCGGCACCACCGAATAGTCCGACTTTCCCACCTTTTAAATATGGGGCAAGCAAATCGATAACTTTGATCCCTGTTTCCAAAATTTCTGTACTTGTACTTAATTCGTCAAAGGCTGGTGCTTTTTTATGAATTTCGCTTCTTTCCGCATCCTCTGGGAAAGGTGTTTCTAAATCGATCGTATCTCCTAGTACGTTGAATACGCGACCTAATGTTTCTTTACCTACAGGAACAGAGATTGCTTTGCCTGTATCAATGACTTCCATTCCTCTTTGTAAACCATCTGTTGATTCCATCGCAATGGTCCGGATCACTCCGTCCCCTAATTCTAATGCTGCTTCAAGAACAACTTTTGATTTATTTTCGTCATTTTTATAAACAACTAATGCGTTGTTGATATCTGGTAAGGATTGGTCTAAAGAAAATTCCACGTCGACAACGGGACCGATTACTTGAACAATCTTGCCTGAACTCATCTTTTTTCCTCCAATCTCAATACTATTCTAGTGCCGAAGCTCCGGCAACAATTTCGGTAATTTCTTGGGTAATAGCCCCTTGTCTTGCACGGTTATAAGAAACCGTCAGCTCATCAATGATATTAGCAGCATTATCAGTTGCTGTTTTCATTGCTGTCATACCAGCAGCATGTTCTGCTGTTTTGGCGTCAACGATCGCACCGTAGATCAAACTTTCAGCATACTGAGGCAATAACTGAGACAAGATTTCTTCTTTTGAAGGTTCAAAAATATATTCTTGTTCGAAAGTCGTTGCTTCTTCTGGATCTAAGTCTGAGATTGGCAGCATTTTTTCTACACGAAACTGACTAGTTAGCGAATTGATATGATGGTTATAACATACGTATAATTCATCGAATACTTCGTTTTGGTACATAGTTGTTGCCATATTTACGATTTTGCGGACTTCATCAAAGCTTGGCTGATCAGATAAATTGCGCAGCTCATATGCTAGGTTGATACCGCGTGCTTTAAAGAAGTCTGCACCAGTTCCGCCAATTGCGATCATCACGTAATCATCGGGTGATTGGTGGTCTTCTTCTAAAATAGACATCGTTTGTTTCAATATCGAACTGTTATATCCACCGACCAGACCGCCATCTGCAGTGATGACGATATAACCGGTTTTCTTCACAGGACGGCTGAGCAGCATGCTGTTGTAATTGATATCCCCTCTAGGATTTTCTGAGGCAATATCATTTAACTGAGTAGCAGTCAAATGCGTAACGATTTCTCTTACTTTTGTTGCATAAACCTGAAACTTCTGTGAAGAAGCTTCAGATTTTGTCAACTTAGAAGCAGACACCATCTGCATTGCCCGCGTGATTTGGCTCGTTTTTTTCGTTGAAGCGATACGTGTCTTGATTTCATTTAATGAAGCACCCATTCATCTCACCTCACTATGCATTTTGAATGGATTTCAATTTATCTTCTGTAGAGGAATTGTTTCCTTTTGTAGCTAAGAACATGTCTTTATATTCCTGAATCGCACTGTTCAACGTTTCTTCTTCTGGAAGATCTTTTGTTGTACGGATTGTTTCAAAAATATCTGAATGATTGGTATCCAGATATTCGAATAATTCATGTTCGAAATCTAAAATACTATCTACAGGGATACTGTCCAAGAATCCATGTGTCAAGGCATACAAAATCACTACTTGTTTTTCAACAGCTAGTGGTGCATGCAGTTTTTGTTTCAAGATTTCTACTGTACGGCGTCCACGATTTAGTTTTGCTTGTGTTGCCGCATCCAAATCAGAACCGAATTGTGTAAATGCTTCTAATTCACGATAACTTGCTAAGTCTAGACGTAAAGTCCCAGCAACTTTTTTCATTGCTTTGATTTGCGCAGAACCCCCTACACGAGAGACAGATAGTCCGGCATCAACCGCTGGACGAGTACCCGCGTAGAACAAGTCGCTTTCTAAGAAGATTTGTCCGTCAGTGATTGAAATAACGTTTGTTGGGATATAAGCAGAGATATCTCCAGCTTGTGTTTCAACAAATGGCAAAGCAGTCATTGAACCGCCGCCTAGATCATCACTTAATTTTGCTGCACGTTCTAATAAACGTGAGTGCAAGTAGAAAACATCCCCAGGATAAGCTTCACGACCTGGTGGACGGCGAAGTAGCAAGGAAAGTTCACGATAAGCAACAGCTTGTTTTGAAAGATCATCAAAAATGATCAATACATGTTTACCGTTGTACATGAATTCTTCACCCATTGCAGTACCAGCATATGGTGCGATATAAAGTAATGGTGCTGGTTGAGACGCACCGGCATTCACAACGATTGTGTAATCCATTGCGCCATATTTTTTCAATGTTTCAACTTGTGTACGAACTGTAGAATCTTTTTGTCCGATTGCTACATAGATACAGATCATATCTTGACCTTTTTGGTTGATGATCGTATCGATCGCAATAGAAGTTTTCCCTGTTTTACGGTCACCGATGACTAATTCACGTTGTCCGCGTCCGATTGGCACAAGGGCGTCGATCGCTTTTAGCCCTGTTTGCATTGGTTCGTTAACAGATTTACGTTGCATAACACCTGGTGCCATCGCTTCTACTGGACGAGCTTTGTCAGTAACGATTTCACCTAGTCCGTCGATTGGTTGACCTAGCGGATTGACTACCCGACCGATCAAGGCCTCTCCAACTGGAACTTCCATGATCTTACCTGTTCGTTTTACTTTATCTCCTTCACGAATGGACTCGAAATCGCCAAGGATAATGATACCTACATCATTTGACTCTAAGTTTTGCGCCATTCCGTATGAGCCGTTTGAAAATTCAAGCAACTCACCACTCATCGCGTTTTCTAAACCATGTGCACGAGCGATCCCGTCACCTACATAAGTTACGGTACCGATTTCTTCGACTGAAAGCACGTTTTGATAATTTTCAATTTGTTCTTTAATCAAGGCACTAATTTCTTCTGCTTTGATGGCCATTCGATTCACCTACCTCTTTGTACTATCTGTTTAATTGATTACGCATTTTTTCTAATTGCGTGCGAATGCTTCCGTCGATTACTCGATGGTTGGCTTCAACAATCGCGCCACCAATAATAGAAGAATCAACGATTTGTTTTAATTCAACTGATTGATAGTCCATTGTTTTTGCAACATTCTTTTCTAATTGTATTCGTTGTTCGTCTGAAAGTGGGACTGCTGTTGTGACACTTCCCAATAGTAACCCTTGATGTTCATCATATCGACGTTCATATTCTTCGATCATGAACAAAAGGTCATCCATTCGGTTATACTCATAAACAACTTCTAAAAAGTTTTTAACGATCCCATCATAACCGCTGACAAGCTTGTCCATGATTTCTCGTTTTTCATGAGGTTCTAGACGAACATCACTTAACATATTCCCTAATCCAGGTACTTGTTCATAGATTTGACGTAAACTTACGAGATCTTGATAGATTTCTTCTGCTTGATTTGAATCGATCGCCAGTTCAAATAAAGCTTTCCCGTAACGTCTTCCTACTGTATATTTATCTAGTTTCATTTGAAGAACCTAGACCTTCAATGTATTGATTGATTAATGATTCATGCATTTCTGGAGATAATTCTTTGTTCAAGATTTTTTCCGCGATTTGAAGAGAGAGTTCTGCAACGTCGTCTTTTACAGAGTTCAGCGCTGAATCACGTTCTACAGTGATATCAGCTTGGGCTTTGCTTTTTAGACGAGCTGCTTCTTCTTGAGCATCCTTCAAAATATTTTGGCGGCTTAATTCTCCACTTTCTTTCGCATTTTTGATGATATCAGCTGCATCAGAACGAGAGGCTAACAATTGTTGTTCGCGTTCTTGTTCCATTTTCGCTGAGTTGATGCGAGATTGTTCTGCAGAATCTAAATCATTGGCGATCTTGTCTTCACGTTTTTTCAAAATATCGCTGATTGGTCCCCAAGCAAAGTGCTTCAAGAGAGCCAGTAGTATCAAAAATGAGCCGCTGACAACGATGATATTACCTAACATCGCATTGCCAACTTCTGCAATTGCCAATTGATTCAGCATAGGCGAGCCTTCCTTTCTTTGGAGTATTTCTAGTTTCCATGTAAAAAAGCAGTAACAAACGATGTTGTTTCTGCCTTAATACTGATTCAATTAAACGGCAAAAACTAGAATCAAGGCGATAACTACCCCTAAGATAGGAACAGCTTCAACTAGAGCTACCCCGATAAACATTGTTGTACGGAATTGACCAGACATTTCAGGTTGGCGAGCCATTGATTCGATTGTTTTAGAGATAACTTGACCGTTACCATAACCGGCTCCGATTGCTGCTCCCATGATTGCGATTGCTGCTGCGATATAATTCATAATTGTTTTCCTCCTAAAATAGATAAATAGTAGTTTGTTTTTTAACCGAGTATTATTCTTCTACTTCAATCTTATGGCTCATATAAACCATTGACAAAGTGACAAAGACAAATGCTTGGATGCTCCCAATAAACAAGGAGAACGCGATCCAGACCATCTCTAATGGAATTGCTAATGGTAATGAGAACCAGCCTAAGCTTGTCATCATTTTTGCAATCAAGGTTAGCAAAACTTCCCCCGCATAAATATTCCCATAAAGACGTAAAGCAAGTGTTAATAAGTTTGTAAATTCTTCAATCAGTTTCATCGGAAACATAAAACTATAGGGTTTCAAGAACGAATTTACGAAATATCCTTTGAAGCCTAACTTTTTCACCCCGAATAAGTGAGTAAGTAAGATCATTATAAATGCCAAAGTTAAAGTAACAAACGGGTCTGCTGTCGGGCTTTTCCAAAGTGTTGTTTCGTTAGGTAAGACGATTTTTGTTACTAAACCTATGTTGTTTGCAACAAAAACAAATAAAAACAATGTAAATGCCAACAAATGGAAATTGCTCAATTCTTTTCTAGGCAGATTATCTGTTACGATTCCTCGACTAAAATCAATGACCCATTCTATCGCATTTTGTTTGCCTGTTGGTTTCAACTTAAGATTTCTTGTAAAAAAGTAAGCTAAGAAGAAAACAATCAAACAGGTCAGTAACACCATTATACAAACTGTACCATCAAACCAAATTGGTCCAATGTGGAACGTTAGCGAGCGTTCATCCAATCCATTTCACCTCTTTTCCCCGAAATTCACATAAAATCAATTCATGTGCGTATCTGGTTTTTTCCAATCGGTTTCTAACCACACGGTATCATACCACCATGAAACAGAAAATTCAAAACATTTTCATGAAAATTAGACACTTTTTTATTTCAGTCAAAAACGAAGCGAATTTTTCCCCATGCACGGTGCTCCTGATCTAAGAAAAAACCTGTGATAATCATGTTTTATCAGATTAAATGCTAACAAATTTTATCATTAAGTAAAAGCAAAAGCACCGAATATGCGAAAAAGGATAATGAAATTATCTAGAGAAATTTTTTAATGTTCGATCAATTTGTCGATCGATATCTTTTCGTTTCAAATCTTCCCGTTTATCATACGATTTTTTCCCTTTTGCCAGACCAATCAATACCTTGGCATAGCCGTTACGAATATAGACTTTTAAAGGAACAACAGTGATTCCCGTGTTTTTCAATTCGTTTTCAAGACGAACGATTTGTTTCTTGTGTAATAATAACTTTCTCGTGCGCAACGGATCATGATTAAAAATATTTCCTTGTTCATAAGGACTGATATGAACATTATGCAAGAAAGCTTCCCCGTTGCGGACGCGAATAAATCCATCTTTCAGATTGATCCGGCTGTTTCGTATCGACTTGATCTCCGTTCCTTGCAAGACCATCCCTGCTTCCATCGTGTCGATGATCGAATAATCATGGCGAGCTTTCTTGTTTTGTGCAATTAGTTTTCCCTCGCCTTTTGGCATAGCTGTTTCCTCCAACTCATTTTATTTTTTCTTTTTCTTCTTTTTGACACCTTTGTAAAATGGCTTTTTCCCTTTTTTCTTACCGAACGTTTGCTTACTATCACTATATCGTTTGTTCTTCTTGCCATTTTTTTCTGAGCGTTTGCCTGCTTGTTTTCCTTCTCGTTTTCCAGATTTTCCATTGCGTGCTTTTGGACGTTCCAACGCAGTGACCTCTTCTGCGGAAACGAGTTCAAAATCCACTGCTCGTTCATCTGGATCAGCTTTGACTACTTTTACGCGCACTTTTTGTCCGATTTTAAAAGTCAGACCAGTTCTTTCACCTACAAGAGCTAAATGATTTTCAACAAAATGGAAGTAGTCCTGTTTCAATTCATTGATATGGATCAATCCTTCTACTGTATTCGGCAGTTCGATAAACAGGCCGAATTTCACAACAGAGCTGATGATCCCATCGAATTCTTCTCCCACTTTGTCCATCATGAATTCTGCTTTCTTCATGGAATCTACTTCACGTTCTGTTTCTACTGCACGACGTTCCATCTTAGAACTATGATCTGCAATTTCAGGAAGTTCCGCAGCCCACGAACTTTGATTGCTTTCACTTTTATCTTCACTGTAAGAACGGATCAGACGATGGACGATTAGATCGGGATAGCGTCGAATAGGAGATGTAAAGTGTGTGTAGTAATCTGCCGCTAAGCCATAATGCCCAAAATTGTCTTCTGAATAGCGTGCTTGTTGCATGCTTCTTAGCAACATAGTATTGATAACTGCAGCTTCTGGTTTGTCTTCTACTCCTTCGATCACATGCTGTAAATCTTTTGGTGTGATCGTTCCTTTCGTTCCTCGGACCAGAATGCCCAAAGCTGAAGCAAAATCAAAGAAGCGCTGCATTTTTTCTTCTTTTGGCTGTTCATGGATTCGGTAAATAAACGGCAGATTTAATTTATTATAATGTTCAGCTACCGTTTCATTGGCCGCAAGCATGAAAGATTCGATCAAGCGTTCACCAATTCCTCTGCTTCTTAGCTGGATGTCATTTGGGTGTCCTTCAGCATCAACAAGGATTTTCGCTTCGCGATCCTCAAAAGAAATCGCGCCACGTTTGATTCGCATCGTTTCAAGGATTCGATGCAATTCACCCATTTCTTGGAACATAGGTACGAGCTGAGCATAGCGTTGCATCGTTTCTTCGTCTTGATCTTCTAAGATTTGATTGACAGCTGTGTAGGTCATCCGTTCTGTTGTTTGGATCACACTTGGGAAAATATCATGAGAGACTACTTGTCCATTTGGATCAATCTCCATTTCGCAACTCATGGTCAGCCTTGGAACATGGGGATTCAGTGAACAGATACCATTCGATAAACGTTGCGGGATCATCGGAATCACTCGATCAGTCAAATATACACTTGTCCCTCTTTCATATGCTTCTCTGTCCAATTGACTGCCTTGTGTCACATAGTAAGAAACATCTGCAATGTGTACTCCAAGAAAATAATTACCGTTATCTAATTTTTTAACCGTAACTGCATCATCTAGATCTTTTGCATCTTCTCCATCAATCGTAACAATGAGCTGATTTCTTAAATCTCTACGTCCAGTTATATCCTTTTCGCTGATTTGATCTGGAACTTCATCTGCTTCAGACAATACATCATCAGGAAATTTCGTAGGGATACCATTAGCCACGACAATTGAGAGGATATCCATGCCAGGGTCATTCTTATGACCAATCACTTGCTTGATTATCCCTTCTAAACTAGTCGCATACCCTTTTTCAGGGTAATGGGTCAGTTCGATCAGCACAATACTTCCGTCAACTGGACGAACTCCCTCTGCTGCTGCATATACTTTAAATTGGTTGAGCTTTCTATCTTTCGGGATAACAACGCCGTAAAGATCCGTTTCTTGTATTTCTTCTTCTGAATAAGCAACGAATTCCCCTGCTAACTGAGTAGTCGCCCGGTCTCGAATCTCGACTACTTTCCCCTCTGCTCCGCGATCCATATCTGTATTTGCTCGCTTCATGATATCGATTGCTACGGTGTCTCCATCCATTGCAAAACCAGTCGCTTCTTTTGGGATATAGATGTCATCTTCTTCGGGATCAATCGTTACAAATCCAAATCCTCGTTCATTTGCTCGAAATGTTCCTTCGATCAAGATTGTTTTTAAAGGAAGTTTCACTTTTCCTTTTTTATTGAAAACTATACTCTGTTCTCTTTCCATTTGAGCAATCGTTTGTACTAGTAATTTAAAATCATCGCTTTTTTGGAACCCTAAACCTTCAGCGATTTCTTCCATAGAAAAACTGCGTTTGCGACTGCTTTCCATGAAAAAGAGAATTTTCTCTTTTATCGTTTCTTTTGTCATATTTATTCCTCATTCCAAGGTAATTTTTCTAAAAATTCCAAGACGTCTTTTTCTAATTCGCGTCTTGCTGTACCAACTGTAATCACATGACCACTTTCAGGATACCATTGAAGTGTCACTCGCTGACGGCTAAACTTGCGTGCAGTTTCAAATACGCCATTAGGGTCGATCATTTCATCTTTCCCAGCTTGAGCTAAAAATATCGGCTGTTGGATATCTGACAACCTACTTTCTACGATTGCTGCCTGATCTTGTATATCTATTAATTGTTGTTCAGCTAACGAGCGGTAAGCAACTGCTTTTTCATTGATTTCTTTCTCTGATTTACCTGCTGTCTTAAGCACTTGACGTACGTATTTTTCAAAGTTTTCAGGCACGTTTGTTTTTACAGGAGACAAAGGCGAACAGAAAAAACCGCCGCCAATCACTGATTCTTCTTCTAGTGCTCGTACAGCAAAGATGCCGCCCATCGATAATCCTAATACGGCAATATCAGAAAACTGCTCAGACTGTAAAAAATGGATGGCTTTTTTAGTGTCTGCCCACCAGCTTTCTGCTTTTTCTTGCAAGATATCATATGGCTCCATTGTTCCGTGTCCTTTAAAAAGCGGCGCATAAACTGTATAATCTGCTTTTTCCAAAAATCGTGCGAGCATTCGAACATCGTTTGGACTTCCTGAGTAAGCGTGAAGCAGCAAAACCGCTCGCTTTCCATGTTTTGCATAAAGGGGTTTTGGTAATTGTCTCACTCGTCTCACCTCTTTCGCCTAATTTTACCATAGTTTCTTTCATAACTTCTTCTTAAGCGTTCTCTTTGCAATAAAAAAAGCCGCCCGCCGTTTTGCGAGAGGCTTATTCAACTACTTCGAAGATAAATATGCTAGGACAAATAATAAGATCATCCAGATAGCTCCCATAACTGCAGTTGATCGCTGCATGACAGCTTCAAAGCCGCGAGCTTTTTGTTTGCCGAATAGTTGATCCGCACCGCCGGTAAATGCACTCGCTGCACTATTTTGCTTGCTTGGCTGCATCATAATCGCAATGACCATAACAATCGATAAAACGATCACGATTCCCAAAATTAAATTATACATATCGCAGCCTCCTTCCCAAAAGATATCGTCTCTTTAACTTTATCATAGATAAAAGTCCGTGACAACTCTATATAAATGGAATAACAGCTGAAAGTTCAAAACTTTCAGCTGTTATTCTTATGACTGACGTAAGACGTCTTGATATTCTGGTTTCTTTTCAAACTCTTTTTTTGCATAAGGGCATAAAGGAATGATCTTTTTCCCGTCTCGTCTTGCTAATTCTACTCCAGTATACACTAGCTTTTCAGCTAACTTTTGACCACGATATGCTGGATCTACAAATGTATGGTCAATGATCATGATGTCTGGGCCCGCATCTGACCATGTCATTTCTCCAATCTCTTGTTGCTCATCATTGAATAAAGCAAGACGATTTTTTTCTTCTTTGATTTCCATATGCCGCACTCCTCAAATAACTGATATTTTTTTATTCCTACCTTATTTTAGCAGTCTCCAGATCTATAAACAATTATTTATCCTCGAATTACTTACAAAAAAGAAGAGAAAATTAATCCATCGTTATTCTTTGTTCAATAAATGAAAAAATCACTGTCCAATAGGTTTTCGGATCTTTCATCGATGCTTCCAAGTGTTCTGCTTCTGGAACAAGCAGCAGTGCTTTATCCCCTGCCGTAGCATTTTGAATCGTGTACGCTGCTTCTGTAGGGACAAAATGATCTCTTTCACCATGGATGACTAATAAAGGCAGATGGTTGCTGCCAAGCTGTCTCGTAGCTGATGCTTGCTTTAAGGAGTAACCGGCGTATTTCTGGGCATAATGATTCGCATATCTCATGACCATTTTTTTAGGAAAGACAGTGATTTTACTTAACATATATCGGAATTCTGCATAAACAGAAACATATCCGCTGTCTAAAATAAATCCTTTGACCGCTGATGGAAGTTTTTCACCACTTGCCATCATGATCGTAGAAGCTCCCATTGATCCGCCGTGTAAAATAATGGACGCATTCGGCTGTTCATCTAAGATGAGTTGGATCCAGGCAATTAAATCTAGCCGATCTAGCCATCCCATTCCGATGATTTCTCCTTCACTTTCTCCATGCGCACGTAAATCAGGTACAAGAACGTTGAATCCTTTCTCTGCATATCTTTTACCTATATGAGACATGTCTCTTTTCCCTGTGCTTCGGTAATCATGTACGCAAATGACCCATTTATTCTGCTTATTTGGATGGATGAACATCTGACCAGCTAGTTTCAACCCGTCATAACTTTTGATTGTTTTGGGTGTTCCCTGCTCCCAAAAGCTTTCACACTCTTCTTCTAATTTTTGTCGTTTTTTTTCTACTGACGTGACTGCAGCAGGGTCCATCAAACGATGACCAGTGTCTTCATACCAGTCATATCCTCTCTGTACTCCCGCTCTTACTAATTTCTTTGCATAAAAATAAGAAAGAAAATGGTAACTGATCCCTATAATTATCAGAATAAGAATGAAATAAAAAATAACCATTGTACACCCGCCGCTTTCTGCCAAACTATAATCTATCTATTATCCAATGTACCGATCCATAGGATTCTTTATTTTCGGCACACGTAAATTCCATTTCTTTTTCATTGTATCATTTACTTAAAGTTCTCCTCAATAGATTTACTTGTAAGAGAGCATTTACATTCGCAATAAAAGCCAGTATACTAATTTCGTGCATTATAATCAAGACGCTCGTCTTGGACTGGTTCGGAAACTTCCCAGAATAAAAAACTAAGTATCTCTAAAGAAAGGAGATTGGAAATAATGCGAAAAGTAATTATTGATTGCGATCCAGGGATCGACGACACTTTAGCTTTATCATTAGCTGTCAAATCCCCTGATATCGAAGTAGTTGCTATTACCGTAGTTTGTGGGAATGTCCCTGCAGATATAGGTACGCAGAATGTGCTGAAATGCCTGGAACGCTGTGATCGTTTTTCCATTCCTGTTTATCAAGGAATGGAAAAACCTTTGAAGCAACCTTTCATCAGTGCACAAGACACTCATGGTATGGATGGTTTAGGGGAAACAAATTTCCCGATGATCTTGAGAAAACAGGCAGAACCTCTCCATGCCGTTGATTTTTTGGCTGATTATTTCAAAGAAAAGACAAATACATCAGTCATTGCTTTGGGTCCTTTGACCAATATCGCTTTTGCTTTGAAAGTCAACCCAAATATTGGGAAACATATGGATCGTTTTGTCTCGATGGGTGGAACTTACAAAAGCCATGGTAACTGTTCGCCAGTTGCTGAATACAATTACTGGTGTGATCCTGAAGCAGCTTCTTATGTATTCGAGAATCTCAAACAAACGATAGAAATGGTTGGGTTAGATGTGACAAGAGAAATCGTCTTGACACCGACTATCCTCGAATACTGCTGTCAAATGAATCCTGAAGAGGGAGAGTATCTAAAAGCGATCACTCGTTTTTATTTTGACTTCCACTGGAAACAAGAAAGAATTTTAGGATGTGTCATCAATGATCCGTTAGCTGTTGCTTATTTTATCGAGGGGGCCATCTGTGAAGGTTTCAAAAGCTTCACCGCTGTGGAAACTCAGGGAATAAGTCGTGGACAAACATTGGTTGATCGTTATGAATTTTGGCAGAAACCTGCTAACAGTAAAATTATGACAAAAGTAGATACTCGTCTTTTTTTCCGAAAGTTTTTAACCGTTCTTTTAAATGCACAAGAAGAAACGATTATGAAAGATTTGGAAAGGTTAAAGATGGGCTAACAAAATGAATAAAAACAAAATGGCAACTCGCGTACTTACAGTGATGGCTTTGTGTATTGGGATCAATTATATTGGAGGAACGATTGCTTTATGGCTTCGTTTGCCAATCTATCTCGATTCTATCGGAACGATTTTTGCTGGTGCATTGCTTGGGCCTGTACCTGGAATGCTGACAGGATTGTCCAGCGGTATTTTAAGTGGAGTGACTACAGATATTTTTTCTCTGTATTATTCGCCAATCCAAATTCTCACAGGCTTGCTTGCTGGATTGATTTTGCCAAGATATCTCGGCAAAGATAAAAACAGCTTGAAACTGTTATTACTCGCTTTGATTTTGTCGGTACCTGGAACGATCGTTTCTTCGATCATTACCGTTCAGTTATTTGGCGGGATCACCTCCTCAGGATCCAGTATGATCGTTCAGCTATTACATGGGTTAGGTTTAAGTCAGACAACAAGTGTGATCTTGGTACAGGCGGGTACAGACTACCTTGATCGCTTGTTGTCTATCGTCGTTGTTTCATTAGTCATCACTATGTTGCCACAACGCTTGATATATTCAAAAAGAAAAATAGGCTGAATAAACAGAGCTGGATTAGCAAAATAATGCTAATCTGGCTCTGTTTTTTCATTTATTAAAAAAATCTTACGCTAAGTAGGATAAAATAATTCCTTGATATTTTTCGATCATATCCAAATAATTATCGATTTCAACATACTCATCTACTTGATGAGGCAAAGTAACGACACCAGGCCCAAAGACGACAAAGTCGAAGGAATGGTTAGCTTTCGTAAATTCGGCTGCATCCGTTGTTGCTGCCGCTCCAACTAAAGGTAATGGCTGGCTGAATTGTTGCTGAATGCAATGAATCAAAGGAGAATCTGGATCAGCTTTGACAGGTATTTTGTTGTAATCGATCATCAATTCCAAATGATAGTCTGTCTCTTGATTCAATTCATTGACGATTGATTGCAGCAATGCAATGATTTTATCATTTGGGTATTCTGGAATCGATCGAATGTTCCCTTGGAGCTGCGCATGGCTTGGGATGCTGTTGACTTGATTCCCGCCACTGATCAATGTAACACTATGGATTGTTTTTCCTAGGACAGGATTCTCGATTGTTTCAGCGAGGTGATTCATTTCAGCATTTGCTTTCGTAATGAATTCATTTAGGTGATTGATTGCATTATAACCTTGGTCTGGCATAGAGCTATGCGCTTCTTTTCCGTGCGAGGTGACTGTATAGTTGATTGATCCCATGTGCGTATACATCAAACTGTAATTGGTTGGCTCTCCGATGATCAAGGCATCTAAGTCATCTACATAGCCTGCTTTCGTGAGCTGTTCCCCACCTAGTTCACCCACTTCTTCTCCGACAGTGGCTAATAATTTGACTGTTCCGTTAAATGGTTTTCCTGACTCTTTCAGTTCGATCATGGCAATCACCATTGCTGCCAAGCCACTCTTCATATCTGTAGCACCACGTCCGTACAAACGGTTCCCATGGATTTCTGCTGCAAAGGGTGCATAGGTCCAAGACGATTCATCACCAGCCGCCACGACATCCATATGCCCAGATAGGCCTAACACTTTTCCTGATTGGCCCTTTTGGTAACGAGCAATCAAATTATCTCTACCATCTCTGTAAGAAACAATCTCTCCTGTTATGTCATGCTTTGCCAAAAGCTTATTCAAATAGGCTGCTACTTCACCTTCGTTTCCATTCACTGATTTAATTCGGATAATCTCTTGTAAAATCGCGATTTTTTCTTCTTTTTTCATCTAATCCTCTCCCTTGCCATTTCTTTTTATTGTATTTGAGTGTGCTCGAATTTTCAAATAGGAGCAACCAAAGTAAAAATGAAGAAAGAGAGCCACTTTATGAAAAATATGCTGCTACTTCCCTCCTATTTTATTTATACGAGAGGACTTGCCCATAGATTCCTATTCTACTGTTCTATCCTTAAAAGCTCTTATATGATGCTAGTTATTGTTAGCTTTCCTTTTTCAAGGATGATCTTTTCTTGTACCATTCTTTGTAAACATCATATACAGAAGCTAGTTGCAAAAAAACTCTCTACCTGCTGATATTTCAGCAAGTAGAGAGTTCGATTACTTAACTAAGTGATCATACTCGACTATCTTTCAATAGTCGATCATGTATCTTCATTAGAAAAGAATTATTTGTTTTTTAAGTTGTAGAAAGATTTCAAACCTTTGTATTCTGCAACTTCACCAAGTTGGTCTTCGATACGTAGTAATTGGTTGTATTTAGCAATACGGTCAGTACGTGATAGAGAACCAGTTTTGATTTGGCCAGCGTTTGTTGCAACAGCGATATCAGAGATTGTTGAATCTTCTGTTTCACCAGAACGGTGAGATACAACTGCTGTGTAGCCAGCTTCTTTAGCCATTTCGATAGCTTCGAAAGTTTCTGTTAATGTACCGATTTGGTTCACTTTGATAAGGATTGAGTTAGCAATTCCTTTTTCGATACCTTCAGATAATTTTTGAGTGTTTGTTACGAACAAGTCGTCACCAACTAATTGAACTTTGTCGCCTAATACGTCAGTTAATTTCTTGAATCCGTCCCAGTCGTTTTCGTCTAATCCATCTTCGATTGAGATGATTGGATATTTAGAAACTAATTCTTCGTAGAATTTGATCATTTCGTCAGTTGTTTTTTCGCCTTCGCCTGAGTCAGCTAGTACGTAAACACCTTTTTCTTTGTCGTAGAATTCTGAAGAAGCAGCATCCATAGCAAGAACAACGTCTTTACCAGGTACATAGCCAGCTTTTTCGATTGCTTCGATGATTACTTCAAAACCTTCTTCGTTTGAACCAAGGTTTGGAGCAAATCCACCTTCGTCACCAACAGAAGTTGCTAATCCGCGAGCTTTCAAGATTGAAGCTAATGCGTGGAATACTTCAGCACCCATACGTAGAGCTTCTTTGAATGTTGGAGCGCCAACAGGCATGATCATGAATTCTTGGAAGTCGATTGAGTTATCAGCATGTGATCCGCCGTTGATGATGTTCATCATTGGTGTTGGCAATACTTTTGTGTTGAATCCGCCTAGGTAGTGGTATAAAGGTACTTCTAGGTAGTCAGCAGCTGCACGTGCAACAGCGATAGAAACACCTAAAATAGCGTTCGCACCTAATTTACCTTTGTTAGGAGTTCCGTCTAAAGCGATCATAGCTTTGTCGATAGCCATTTGGTCACGAACATCGTAGCCAATGATTGCTTCAGCAATGATGTTGTTTACGTTGTCGACAGCTTTAGTTACACCTTTACCGCCATAACGAGCTTTGTCTCCGTCACGTAATTCAACTGCTTCGTATTCACCAGTTGAAGCACCTGAAGGAACCATTCCGCGGCCAAAAGCTCCGCTTTCTGTGTATACTTCTACTTCGATTGTTGGGTTACCACGTGAGTCTAAGATCTCGCGAGCGTAAACATCAGTAATAATTGACATGTTTTGTCTCTCCTTTGAGTTTGTTTTTTCCTAAGGGATTTCCCTCATATACGATTTTAGTTAATTTTGCTCATTAGTGCAAACATTTCTTGCATTTTTCGCAAATTTTCAACAATTATTTTACAGCGTCTAACAATGACAAGAATGAATCTGCTTGCAAGCTTGCGCCACCGACTAAAGCACCGTCAACATTTTCTTTTGCCATGTATTCAGCAATATTTTCTGGTTTTACAGAACCGCCGTATTGGATACGAACTGCTTCTGATACTTCTTTTCCATAAAGTTTTTCAACTGTTTGACGTACAACTCCACAAATTTCGTCAGCGATTTGTGCGTCAGCTGATTTACCAGTACCGATTGCCCAGATTGGTTCATAAGCAATAACCATGTTTGACACTTGTTCAGCTGAAAGATCAGCTAAACCAGCTGTAATTTGTCCTTCGATCCATTCAGCAGTTTTGCCTGCTTCATAGGTTTCTAAAGATTCGCCGCAGCATAGGATTGGTGTCATACCATTTGCAAAGATAGCTTTTGCTTTTTTATTGATGTCTTCGTCTGTTTCATGGAAATATTCACGACGTTCTGAATGTCCGATGATCACATAATGAACACCTAGATCAGCAAGAGCTGCTGGTGAAGTTTCACCAGTGAACGCACCTGAGTTTTCCCAGTAGCAGTTTTGTGCTGAGATTTTTAGTTCTGTACCTTCAGCTGATGTCATTAATTCTTGTAAGAATAATGCAGGAGATCCGATGACTGAATCAACTTTGTCATTTGAAGGGATTTTGTTTTTTACTGCTTCAGCAAATTCTTTTGCTTCTGATGCAGTTTTGTTCATTTTCCAGTTACCTGCGATAATAGGTTTACGCATTGAGGAACACACTCCTTAATTTATTGAAAAATGGCTAGGGAGTCATGAAAACTCCCTTCACCTTTTGATCGATTACTCGTCAGAATTGAGCAAACTTGGTCGTTTATTTATCGTTGATTGCTGCTAGTCCTGGTAATTCTTTACCTTCAAGCAATTCCAAGCTTGCGCCACCACCTGTTGAGATGTGTGTGAATTTGTCAGCAAATCCTAATTGTTCTGCTGCTGCAGCTGAGTCTCCGCCACCGATGATTGTTGTTGCGCCTTCTAAGTTAGCGATTGCTTCACAAACACCGATTGTACCTTTAGCAAAGTTACTCATTTCAAATACACCCATAGGTCCGTTCCAAACAACTGTTTTTGCACCTTGTAATGTATCAGCAAATAATTTTACTGATGCTGGGCCGATGTCTAAAGCCATCAGACCATCAGGAATGTCTCCTTCGATTACTTGTGTTTCAACATCATTTGAAAATTCTGGTGCACAGACATTGTCGATTGGCAAGACAAGTTTGTCGCCTGCTTTTTCGATTAATTCTTTTGCTAGTTCTACTTTATCAGCTTCTACTAGAGAGTTACCGATCTTGATTCCTTTTGCTTCGTAGAATGTGTAAGTCATTCCGCCACCGATTAAGATTTTATCTGCTTTAGGAATCAAGTTTTCGATTACGCCGATTTTATCAGAAACTTTTGCGCCACCAAGGATTGCAATCATTGGGCGTTTTGGTTCTTCTACTGCTTCACCGATGAACTTGATTTCTTTTTCCATCAAGAATCCAGCAACTGTTGGGATACCAGTTGAAGCGATACCTACGTTAGAAGCATGTGCACGGTGAGCTGTACCGAAAGCATCGTTAACAAATACATCGCCTAATGAAGCCCAGTATTTACCTAGTTCTGTATCATTTTTGCTTTCTTTTTTACCGTCAATATCTTCAAAACGTGTATTTTCGAATACGACAACGTCGCCGTCATTCATGTTGCGGATTGCTTCTTCTAATTGTTCTCCGCGAGTTTCAGGTACGAATGTTACTTCTTTACCTAATAATTCGCCTAGACGTTTTGCAACTGGAGCTAAAGATTTTCCTTCTTTATCTTCTTCTGTTTTTACACGTCCAAGGTGAGAGAAAAGGATTGCTTTTCCGCCTTGTTCTAGAACGTAGTTGATTGTTGGCAATGCTGCTTTGATACGAGTGTCGTCAGTGATCACGCCGTCTTTCAAAGGAACGTTGAAGTCAACACGGACAAGAACTTTTTTGTCTTTTAAATCGATATCTTTCACTGTTTTCTTAGCCATTTTATTTCCTCCTGAATAAACTTATTATCAAAAAAAGCGGAAGAAGCGCGATTGCTTCCCCGCTTTTAAATGTACATGTCTATAATTTACACTTGTACGTTTGTCTATCTTATAAGTTAGCGAAGTATTCTAAAGTACGTACTAATTGTGCAGTGTATGACATTTCGTTGTCGTACCAAGCAACAGTTTTAACTAATTGTTTGTCGCCAACTGTCATTACTTTAGTTTGTGTAGCATCAAATAATGAACCGTAAGTCATACCAACGATATCTGAAGAAACGATTTCGTCTGTGTTGTATCCGTAAGATTCGTTTGAAGCTTCTTTCATTGCTGCATTGATTTCGTCAACAGTTACTTCTTTTTCAAGAACTGTTACTAATTCTGTTAATGAACCTGTTGGTACAGGAACACGTTGAGCAGCTCCGTCTAATTTACCGTTCAATTCAGGAATTACTAAACCGATAGCTTTAGCAGCACCTGTTGAGTTAGGAACGATGTTTGCAGCAGCAGCGCGTGCACGGCGGAAGTCACCTTTAGGATGAGGTCCGTCTAGAGTCATTTGGTCACCTGTGTAAGCGTGGATAGTTGTCATTAATCCTTCAACAACACCAAATTTGTCGTTCAATGTTTTAGCCATAGGAGCTAAACAGTTAGTAGTACATGAAGCACCTGAGATAACTGTTTCTTTACCAGTTAATGTTTCGTGGTTTGTGTTATAAACGATTGTTGGAACATCGTTTCCGCCAGGAGCAGAGATAACAACGCGTTTAGCACCAGCTGTTAAATGTTTTTCAGCTGCTGATTTAGAAGTGAAGAAACCAGTACATTCTAGAACGATATCTACGCCTAGTTCGCCCCATGGTAATTCTTCTGGGTTGCGGTTAGCTAATACTTTAACTTCTTTTCCGTTTACGTTGAATGAACCTTCATGAACTTCAACTGTTCCGTTGAAACGTCCTTGAGTTGTGTCGTATTTTAACAAGTGTGCCAACATTTTAGCATCTGTCAAGTCGTTGATTGCTACTACTTCGATTCCATCTACATCTTGGATACGACGGAATGCTAGACGTCCAATACGTCCAAAACCATTAATACCTACTTTAACTGTCATTTAAGATTTCCTCCTTATGAAAATCAAAAAAATATTTATTTTAAAGGGTTACCCCTTTTAAAATCTCATTTGCAGCAGCTTCATCAGTGATGAGCCACGTTTGTTTTGGTGCATTTTTCATATAAGCTCGAATTGCTTTAGCTTTTGATTTTCCGCCCGCGATTGCCATGATGATCGGGACTTTTTCCAAATCTTGCAATTCTATGCCGATTCTAGGGACCTTATAAACGACTTCACCTTTTTCATTGAAAAAGTAGCCAAAAGATTCCGCAACAGCATTTGCTTGTTTCAGCATGACTAATTCTTTTTCAGTCATCTTACGACGTGCTGCCATGTGTAATGCACGCCCAATACTATGAATAACACAATTCGCTTCACTAATCAAGTTTAAGACTTCTTGGATAGATGGCTCATTGAGTAAAGAATTGTAAGTTGCCAGACTTAATTGTTCCGGAACATAAAGTGCGCGGTGGTTACCGTTTGCTTTAGCAGCCATTCTTGCACTGACAGAATTTGCCTGTACAGTTATCGCTTCACCAATCCCGCCTCTTGCAGGGACAAACAGGTTATGCCGTTTCTTATTTTCCAGATTAGACAATTGTTCGGCTACCACAGCCATAGTAGTTCCTCCCATCACAGCGATGATATTCTCGCCTTCTGGAAGTAGTCGGTCTAAGGCTTCGCTCAGCGCTTCGCCGAATGCATCAGCCACTTTGGTCTGCTCTTCGCTGTTTCCTGAAACAACGATACAGCGTTGGTTACCAAAATATTCTGCCAACTGTTGTTCGGTTTGATGCGTACCTAAAAGCTGATCCATGAAGTTTTCAAGGCTTTGATAAACTTCTTCGCCCTTAGTTGTCAGCGCCATACCGCTTTTTGAGGTGTCGATCAAATTCAGATTTTTCAAAAGGTCTGTTTCTGTTCGTAAGACTCGTTCTGTGATCCCCATACTTTCCGATAAACTTCGACGCCCAATCGGCTGCATCCAATAGATATTTCGTAAAATTTTATAGCGTTCTTGCAACACTTCGATAATATCTGGTGCAACAGATTCAATCATTTTTATTTCATCCAGCATAGCGATCTCCTTAGTTGGACACTTTACGTCCAATGTAGACTTAAAACGACCCATATACGATAAAAAAAGAAATTAACTATTCGAATTTCACATCAATAAAGGGAAATCTCAACCTCACGACTGTAAGTTTAACAGTTTTGCTCTCGTTTTTCAACTAAAAAGACTAGAAAAAGTGAAATACTTTTTCTAGTCTTTTGACTGATTAGTTATCATAACGTTTTCTTTTTGATGAACTCGGGATTCCTAATAAATCACGATATTTTGCTACTGTTCGTCTTGAGATCGCTATCTCATCTTTTTTCAGCAATTCAACCAATTTCTGGTCCGACAACGGCTTGTTTTTGTCTTCTTGATCGACTAATTCCTGCAGCTTTTTCTTCGCTGTATCTGCTGAAAGGTCTTCTGTCTGTTCTGTACTATTCGTAGGAATTCGTGTAGTGAAAAATTTTTTTAATTCAAATACACCGAAATCTGTTTCCAAATATTTCCCGTTGACTGCACGACTGACCGTGGATTCATGCACATCTATCTCAGTTGCAACTTCCTTTAACGTAAGAGGCTTGATTGGACGTTCCTTGTCGATAAAGAAAGCTTTTTGCCGGGAAACAATGACTTGAGCAACCCGCAAAATTGTATCCCCACGTTGGAGGATCGTTTTCTTCAACCATTCGAATTCCTGTTTCCGTTCTTTTAAATAATTTTCAGTTTCTTTATCTGCTTGTTGTGACATTTGTTTGAAGTAACTCTCTTGAAAGCGTATATTTGGCTGATTTTTTCGGTTTGAGATAACTTGTACATTTTTATCGTCGTCCACTAATACCCGGACATCAGGAATAATGTACAATTCGCTGCTACGGTCGAAAATCCGGCCAGGGCTTGGACTCAACGTTTGTAAATAGTCGAATATCTGCTGAACAGCATGTAGATCAACAGAAAAACGTTGTGCGATTTCTTTCCATTTTCGCTCCACCAGTTCCTCAAAACATTCTTCCAACACGATATAAGCTAATTCCGGCGCATAATCATCTCGTTCTGTTTGAAGCATGAGACATTCTTGCAAACTACGTGCACCTACTCCAGCTGGTTCTAATTGCTGAATCAGAGTCAACGCATCGAGCATTTGGATAGGCGTAGCTCCAATCTCTTTTCCGGCTTCTTCTAAACTAATCGTCAAAAATCCGTTCAAATCGATGTATTCTACAAGATAAAGAACGATTTTCCTCAAAAAAGTATCTCGGTAATTCAAATGGACTTGTTCGATCAATGAATCAAATAAAGACCCTTTTGTATCAGGAATCTGATTTAGGTAATTTGTCTCTTCTCCTTCATAAGAAGATGAAGAAGCTTTTATGTAATCTGGCTGCCATTCCGGCTCAACAACTTCCACCAATGGATTTTCCATTGCTTGATTCTCAACGAATGCCAACAGCTCCTCACTGTTATATTGTAAAACTTGGATGGACTGTTGCAACTGTTGCGTCATGGCTAGTTTCTGTGTCTGCTGCTGTTTTTGTGAAAAATTTTGCTCAAATTTCATTTTTTTGTCCAATCCCCTTGTAATTTTTTATCTGTTTAGTTACAATTATCCCAGTGCTTGCGTCCTTAGTGTAGTGGATATCACGTAAGATTCCGGTTCTTGAGACGGGGGTTCGATTCCCTCAGGACGCGTTCTACTGCTATTTTAGCATAATTTACGAATAGTTGCTTCTTTATTTTTAAGTGAAAACTGTCCGCCAAAGAGAATTGGTGGACAGTTTTTTGTTGTATCTGTATAGATATTGTTAAGCCTTTGCAAGTAAGGTAGTTATGTGTTCAACTACTTATTAAAATGTGTTATTTATTAAAGATACTTGTCTCACTTACTGAACTGGCCGATGATCGTTTCTGCCATAATAGTTCTCGACAGCTGTTGGATGCCCTAATAAATCGCCAACTGTCGTGATGCGATAGCCTTGCTCTTTCAGATAATCGATCACTTGAGGAACGGCACGAATCGTTTCAGGATAGATATCATGGAATAAAATAATTGACCCATCGTATACTGTTGCTTGGATCTTCTGCAAAATCAAATCAGGATTCCTTGTCTTCCAATCTTCTGAATCAACAGACCATTCGATGATCGGTCGCTGGATGATCGTTGCTCCTACATTCGTGACAGAACCATAGGGCGGACGAACAAAAGCGGGGGTTTTGCCAGTGACTTTTTTTGATCTCAGTGTCTGCTTTCGTCACTTCCTCCGTCATCGACTGGGCAGAAAGAGTGGCCAGATTCTGATGATCGTATGTGTGATTGCCAATCTCGTGGCCTGCTTCAGCTGTCTGCTTCACGATTTCAGGATGTTGCGCCGTATTTTCTCCTAAGACGAAAAAAGTGACATGCACGTTTTTTTCTTTTAAGATTCGCAGAAGCTGCGGCGTTGTGGTCGCTCCTGGTCCATCATCAAAGCTGATTGCGACGCTTTTGACAGTCGGGTCTTGGATTGCTTCTGTACTGTCTTGTGTTGATTGTGATGATTGACTTTGTACCTTTTCCGCTGATTCTTGAATGGCTTCTTTGACGTTAGCTGTTTCAGTTGATTGGCTTTTAATGGTTGATTGTTCTGATTGTTTGAAAGATTGTGACGAATGCTCCGAAGAGTGTGTTTGTCCTTTTACTTCGGTGATCAAGGAGGCCACCGAAGTAATTTCGAAAAACAAAAGCACGGATAAAGCAATAATACTGATGACTAAATAATTTCTTTTCACTATATCTCTTCTTTCTCTTTTTCTCTTCTTATTATTTACTTGTACTTACTTGAAAATTGAAACTGCTAGTCGCAACTACTTCTCGTCTAATGATCCAAATAATCTTCCGATGCCAAAATCGTTTTTGTCACGGACTTAGGAATGACAAATTCTGGTGTACCCATATAACCAGGAGCAATTTCGTATTGAGAAAAAGTCAAAACTAATTGATGCTCTTTGTTCAAATAAAAACTTCGTGTAGGCGTAACAAGTGTTGGTTTTTCTATCGTCCCTTCTTGAATATCTTGCTCAGTCCAATAGTACTTAGATGGATCTTCCTTGACTTGTTCGGCCATCTGCCGTTTGACTTCTTTTGTCAAAACAGATAGATAAGTGTCATCTTTGAATAAAAGTGGAAGTGAGAGCTGGACACTGTTTTTCTTGTCGATTGTGTCGTATCTTTTTTCAACATGGCTATCTGCTGCTGTTTGGGTGATCTGCCTTTCAATCACGAGAAACCGGTTATCGTCTACGATTTTCTGATAATCTCCCAAAACTTGGTAATGATCCGTTTCAAAATTTCCATATTCTTTTTCAGCTTTTTCAAAATCTGCTTGTCCTTCGCGAAAGTATTTTTGATTTAATCCATGAATTGTTTTATTTTCTTTCTCATTTTTTGTATTGATCTTCGGTACCTGAATATCGATTTTTTCAGATCGATCAGTAAAGCGTTCGCCTAAGATCAATTCAATGACTGATCCTAAGATGGGTAAATCTTCTGCAAAGCTTCGAACTTGACTATTAAAAAGAAGGCTACTTGTTGTAATCATTACGATAGCCAAAGATACTCCGAACCCTTGGAGACGTCTCTTTCTCCGCCTTGCTTTTATAAATGATTGCTCTTCGATAATAAAACGCTGGCGGATCTCCTCTTTAAGCCCTTTGGGAATTGCTTGTTCTTTATAAGTTTTCTTTAGTTTTTTTAAATTTTCTTTTTGGGAATACATGGCACTCTTCTCTCCTTCATTCTAGGATTTGACGTAAAGCATTCAATGAGCGGTACATTTTCGTTTTAACTGTGTTTTCATTCATATCCAAGATAGTTGCAATTTCTTTCAAACGAAATCCTTCAAAAAAGTAGAGGATCAGAATCTCTTTTTCCGGACTGTCTATTTTATCTAAAATCATATGGAGCTCTGCAACGGAAGTTTCTAAAGGTAACTGTTGGGGGATATCTTGAATTTCAAATAAGTCCACAGGCGTCCTTTTTTGTCTGCGCCAACTATCTAATGCCGTGCGGATCAATATCCGATAAAACCATGCACTAAAATGCTCGATCTCTTTTTCTTTTTCAAAATAGTTCAGGGCTTTATGAAAACTATCTTGCATCACATCTAAGGCCTCTTCTTTATCATGTACGTAATTCATCGTGATACGGAACATTTTTTGATAATCAGTTTCGATGAGTCCATTCAGCAGGTGACGGTATTTTTCGATCTGCCGTTTTTTCTTATATCCAGTAAAAATCATTCTCCACTCCTTTCTGCCTCACTTAATATGACGTACAAGGTGCGCTAAAAGTTTCAATTTTTTTATTTTTTATGTATTTACTTGGGATTTTTATATACAAAAAAGAAGGTGTGACAAAAATCGTGTCACACCTCCTTATTCTGATAGGCTGATCGTCTCTGTCACAACCTCTCGTAAGAAAATAATGTTTATTCTTTTTCAGAGTCAGAAAATTCTTCCTCTTCATAATCTTCATCATCATCGTCTTCGTCTATGATACTTAAATCTTCTTCGATATTTCCTGGCAAGTCTTCTTCATCATCTGTCGGGTCATCTGCTCCGATTTCTTGCAAGTCAGAATTATAAGCAGCGATTTCTTCATCTTCATCATCATCGTCATCAAACAGATCATCGTCATCTTCTTCTGTCAGATCTGTATCTTCTGGGTCATCGTCATTGTAATCGATCGCGTCTTCATCATCATTGATAAAGGCGTTGACTTTCTTGCGTTTACGGCGACGTGGAGTATCTTCATCCTCTTCGTCCATTCCATGGTTTACTTCTTCATCGATCGAATCGATAGCATACCATGAACGCAAGCCCCAACGATTATCCCCTAATGAGATAAAGCTGCCGTCAATATTCAAGTCAGTATAAAATTGTGCGAGTGAATCACGAATTTCACTGTCTGATTTCTCAAGATAGTTTTGGATCTGGTTAGCTAAATCAGAAAAATCCATGACATCGCCACGTTGTTCTAAGATCGCGTGTGCTACTTCGATCATTGATAATTCGCTTTTGTTTGCACCTTCAAATACACTAATTTCCAATCAGGACACGTCCTTTCACAGTCTACTCCTTATCATACAAAATCAGACATAAAAAATCAAACTTTTCTTTTATATTTACGCTGTAAAATCCAAGGTCAAATAATATTCGCCGATTTTTTCCGGTCCCATGAACAGATCATAATCGATTCGAACCTTCCCTGCTGTGGGACGGTCTTTCAAACTAACATGCAGTTCTTTCGTAAAAGTAGCAATCTGGATCATACCGTATGGTGTTCGATAGGATGTTTCTAACCGTTCTTTATAGCCAAATTTCAAACGCATCCGCATTTCTCCTGCACGGATCAGCTGTACATGACCATCTGGAACTAATTTGATCGTTACAGGAATCTCATCGCCCGTCTCCTCCTGAATCTCTTTATAACGTATGTACAGCGTATCGCCAATTGTCACCATTTGCCCTTTCAAATCAAAATAAAAATCTTGCACTTCCCCTTGCTGTTTTACTTTTGTACGCAATTTGATTGAAATCGGTGTTCCTTGTGATAATTCCATTATTCATTCTCCTTTACTTCTCATAGCTACATTGTTCCTAGTTTCTTTTGTTTTGTCAACCAACTTGTCCATTTTTACAGAAAACCTTTTTTCCAAAACAACTCTTTGATTTTAGAGTATAATATTGTAGAAAATATGAATTTATACAAAGGAGCCGGTTGAATGAACCCTGCGATTCGACTAGATCAACACATTTATCAAAAAAACGACTTTTCCCCTTTTGCATTAACAGATATATTAACGGAATATTCTAAAGAACACCAGCAAATCTTTTTACATTTCTGGCAATATGACTGCACAGTCATCTTAGGTATGAAGGATGTTCGAACTCCTTTTCTAAGTGACGGGATCCAAACACTGAAAGATGCAGGTTACGCTCCAGTGATCAGAAATTCAGGTGGATTAGGGATCGTATCAGATGAAGGAATTTTAAATATTTCTTTGATTTTCCCCCAAAGTGACACAAAAAAAATAACCATAGATGACGCTTACGAGCAAATGCTCCTATTGACTAAATACGCTTTTCCAAAGGCACCGATACAAGCATTCGAAATCACCCATTCTTATTGTCCTGGAACTTATGATTTAAGCATCCATGGCAAAAAATTTGCCGGTATCGCTCAGCGTCGGATCAAAAATGGGATTTCTGTTATGATGTACTTAAGTGTCAACGGTAATCAGGAAAAACGCGGGCAAGTCATGAAGCGATTTTATCAATCTGCTTTAAAAGAAGACTTTGGTACAAATGGCTATCCTGCAGTGGATCCTGCTACAATGGCAACACTTGAAGAACTGCTTGACCAACCCCTTTTTGTAAAAGAAGTCAAAGAAGCATTTGCAAAAGCTTTTGAAAAGCTGTATTCTGCAAGTGATTTACAGGATTCTACCGACTGGCTAAAAAAAGAAATCCAGCTGGAGCAATGGAACAACCAAATCCAGAGAATGGAACAACGTAATAACATAAAGGAGCTACATTATGATAACCCCTTATAAATATCAAATGCTGCCTATGGAAAAAGTTTTTCGTGATCCAGTCCATAACTATATCCATGTCCAGCATCAAGTAATCTTAGATTTGATCAATTCGAAAGAAGTCCAACGTTTACGACGCATTAAACAATTAGGCACTTCTTCTTTCACTTTTCACGGAGCAGAACATAGCCGTTTTACCCATTCATTAGGCGTTTATGAGATTTCAAGACGAATCTGCGATATCTTTTCTCGAAATTTTTCAAAAGAAAAAATAGGCAACGGAGGCTGGGATGATCAGGAACGGCTGGTGACTTTATGTGCGGCACTGTTGCATGATGTCGGTCATGGTCCTTACTCTCATACATTTGAACATATCTTCCATACGAATCATGAAGCCATCACTGTAGAGATCATCACTTCTCCAGAAACAGAAGTGTATCAGATTCTTAACCGAGTAGAAGAAGGTTTTCCTGAAAAGGTAGCTAGTGTGATCCAAAAAACTTACCCCAACCCACAAGTTGTCCAAATGATTTCTAGTCAGATCGATGCAGATCGAATGGACTATTTGCTTCGGGATGCTTATTTCACTGGAACAGAATATGGAACATTTGATCTTACCCGAATATTACGTGTGATTCGTCCTTATGAAGGCGGGATCGCTTTTTCCATGAGTGGCATGCATGCAGTGGAAGATTATATCGTTAGCCGATATCAAATGTATGTGCAAGTGTACTTCCATCCTGTTTCCCGTGGTATGGAAGTGATTTTGGAGCATCTGCTTCATCGCGCACACGAGTTGTATCAAGAAGATGCCAGCAGTTTTGAACTCCATTCTCAATTACTTCTGCCATTTCTTGACGGAAGCTTTACTTTAGAAGAATACCTCAAACTTGATGATGGGGTCTTGGGCACTTACTTTACTCAATGGTCTGAATCTGCTGATCCTATTTTAAATGATTTAGCTAAACGTTTTTTGAATCGTAAACCACTGAAATCTGCTACTTTTTCTGGCAACCGGGATTCAAAATTAGTCCAAGAACTCACTTTGTTAGTAGAAAAGGTTGGCTATAACCCTGTTTATTACACTGCTGTGAATTCTAGCTACGATCTGCCTTATGATTTTTATCGCCCAGAACAAGGCAGACATCGCACACAAATCGAGATTTTGCGAAATGACGGAACTTTGATAGAATTATCACAGGTTAGTCAGCTTGTTGCTGCATTAGCGGGACAAGAACAAGGAGATGAGCGATTTTTCTTTCCAAAAGAAATGGTTGATCCGTCCTTGCGTGATCATTATGATTTATTTGACGAAACTTATCAAGAATTTGCCAGCCATATCCGTAATGGCGCATTGATTGAAATAAATTAAAATATATTGGAGGAAATTATGTCTATCAAACTAGTCGCTATCGACATCGATGGTACTTTATTAAATGAGAAAAGAGAAGTAACAAAAGAAGTAAAAGAAGCGATTGCCGCTGCTGTTGCAAAAGGTGTTTCGATCGTTTTATGCACTGGCCGTCCCTTACCAGGTGTCCAGGAACAGTTAAACGAGTTGAACCTTTTTCAAGATAATGATTACGTTATTACTTATAACGGGGCACTCGTACAACAAACGAAATCAGGTAAAATCATCGCCCGTCACGGACTGACTCATGAAGATTTCCTAGAGATCGAAGTGATGGCACGCCGTGTCGGCAGTCATCTCCATTCGATCGATGACAAAGCGATCTACACGCCTAATCGAGATATCAGCGCTTATACGATCCACGAAGCAAGTTTAGTCAAGATGCCGCTAAAATATCGAACACCTGAAGAAATGACACCAGACATGAACATCGTCAAAATGATGATGATCGACGAACCAGAAATTTTAGATGCAGCAATTGCGAGTTTACCGCAAACTTTCCGTGATAAATACACAACGGTCAAAAGTGCGCCCTATTACTTCGAAGTACTAAATAAAGAAGCAAGTAAAGGTGCGGCAGTTGCGAATCTCGCACAGCACCTTGGTATTGATCAAGATGAAATCATGGCTATCGGAGATAACGAGAACGACTTATCCATGATTGAATATGCTGGTCTAGGAGTAGCAATGGGAAATGCCGTTTCTCTTGTCAAAGAAGCAGCAAATGTCATCACTTCATCAAACGACGAGCACGGTGTAGCTGAAGCAATCAAAAAATATGTACTGTAATAAATAAAAAAACTGAGAGAAAGCTGATCTACTCGCTTTCTTTCAGTTTTTATTTTTTTCGATCCATCTCTCGACTGCCCATCGGTGGCTACCACGTTTCAATTTCACAAGCGCTTCTTGAGGGCTCACCCACCAAATTTTATTGGTCTTTTCAGTTGGTTCTCCTATACGCTTCCAAGAATCAGCAACAAAGAAATATCCTGGATTATAATAATAAGTTGCACGATAATTCGAGTAAAAATACTCATCAGCTTCTCCCAGATAAGAAGAAATTTCTGCCACAATTCCCATTTCTTCTATCAGCTCACGGACAATCGCTTCTTCTTTCGTCTCTTCTCCTTCGATTTCCCCACCAGGAAGGAAAAAAGCACCATTTGGAGCCTCGATCACCGCAATCCGCTTGTCTCTTTCTATGACAATATATGCTGCATAACGGGTTTGATAATTAGCAGATTGCTTTTTTTCACCAAAAATTGGTTTATCCATGAATTGTTTCCACCTTAACAGTATTATTTTCTATCCATTTTACATGAGAAATTTCTCATGAACAAGCACAAATCAACTATTTCCTTACTTCTTTTTGTTATGATTGAGTAAAAGGAAAAGGAGAGATGAATTTATGAAAATGGCTCACACATGTGTTCGGGTGAAAGATCTTGAAGCATCAATCGAATTTTATCAAAAGGCATTTGGTTTTGAAGAAAGCCGCCGCCGTGATTTTCCAGAAAACAAATTTACACTTGTTTATTTGACACTTCCTGGAGATGACTATGAATTAGAGTTGACTTACAACTATGATCATGGTGCGTATGATCTAGGAGACGGCTATGGTCATATCGCTATTGCAGCTGATGATTTAGAAAAATTACACGAGCAACATAAAGCTGCAGGTCTTGAGATTACTGACTTAAAAGGATTACCTGGCACTACGCCTTCTTACTACTTTGTCATTGACCCTGATGGTTATAAAATCGAAGTCATCCGAGGATAGTTAGTATGGGGCATTTTACTCTTGATTGAATAAAAAACAAACACCAATAATTAAAAAAAGACGCAAACTTTTTCAATTTAATGAAAAGTTTGCGTCTTTTTTTAACAACCATTGTAGCTATAAGGCTGCCACTCTCCACCAATTTATTTTTAATTCATTTGAAAGAAATCAAATAAACGAGGTACCTTTAGAAAACAAAACTGCTTTTCCTCCTATTATCACACGATCTTCTTTTAATTCACATTCTAGATCCCCGCCCCTTGATGACATTTGATAAGCTGACAATTTTGTTTTATTCATTCTTTCTGCCCAATAAGGAATAAGATTAGAATGTGCTGATCCACATACTGGATCTTCATTGATTGTTAATTTTGGAAAGAAGGTTCTAGAAACAAAGTCTTTTTGCACACTTTCTGCTGTCACGATGACTCCTATTCCTAATTCAAAATTTTTGATAGCTGTAAAATCTGGCTGCAATTTAGCCACCGTTTTTTCATCTTCTAATACGAAAAATAAATCACGTGCTAAGTAGGCTTCTTTAATCTTAGCCCCAATTGCTTCTTCATATTCAGTCAATATCGGCACTTTTTTCGGCATAATACTAGGAAAATCCATGTAATAATAATCTTTAATTCTTGTCACAAATAGATTACCGCTTTGAGTAGAAAATTTAATCGTTTCATCAGGTATTTTGTAATAGTTAAATAAAACAAATGCTGTTGCTAATGTCGCGTGACCACAAAGATCGATTTCTCGATCTGGCGTAAACCATCTAAGCTCAAATTCTTGGTTTTTCTTCACTGTAAATGCTGTTTCAGATAAATTGTTTTCAATGGCAATTTTTTGCATCGTACCTTCTGGCAGCCATTCTTCTAGCACATAAACCGCTGCTGGATTTCCTTTGAACACCTCATCTGCAAATGCATCAACTACGTAATAATCTAAGTTCATTTTAAAGCCCCTTTCTCTAATTTGTTATAAATATATTCTGCACAACGAAGATCTTCAATAGCTAGACCAACTGCGTCGAAAATCGTCGGCCTCGATTCTCCTTTATAAAATGTTTTTTTCTCAGAAACTAATTCGCCTAATGTACCAACAATACAAGATTCCTCTAAATCTCCTTCTGCCATGGCTATAAGCAGGTCCCCGCTTTCTGTTAAGGCAGCTGAGTAATCATCTACATAGATTTGAGAAGTTTCCATCAACGATGTACTTATCTCTCTTGTATCAGGAGTAAATGTGCCCACAGCATTGATATGTGCGTCTTCCCTTACCCACTCTTTTTGAAGAAATGCCTCTTTACTAGAGGTCAACGTACAAATGATTTCCGCTGGACGTACTGCATCTTCTACTGATATTGCATTTATAAACGTTATTTTAGGATACTGTTTTTTAGCTTTAGCGATAAAAGTATTTCGTCTTTCTTCTAAAATATCGTAAACAAACACTGTAGTGATGGGACGAATGGTAGAAATCGCAGTCAAATGCGACAATGCTTGTTGACCAGCTCCAATTAAAGCAAGTGTTTCTGCATGCGGATTTGCTAAGTAATCTGTTGCCAGCGCAGATACAGCAGCTGTTCGAATCCAGGTGACTGCATTTGCGTTTATCAATGCTTTGGGTAGTCCGTTTTGAGCATCAAACAAGAAAATCTCTCCTAAATGAGAAGGTAAATGATACTGATGATTATCCGGAAAAGCGGTAATGACTTTTGTTCCAAAATATCTGTTCTCCCCCAAATAAGCAGGCATCATCGCAAACATATTTTTGTCTTTTCCGTCAGGTAAAATTTCCACCAATCGAGGATTTTGGCTGATTTTACCACTTTCATAATCAAAAAAACATTTTTTCATTACTTGAATCGCTTCTTCAAAACTAAAAGAAGCTACTACTTCCTCAAAATTAATAATTTTCATAGACAATTCCCTCCTCACAAAAGATTAACTTCTAAAATCAATACAATCAATGGTAAAATTGTATGGTATACAATTTTAAGGAGTGGAGAAAATGCCTATTAATTCTTATGACAATTACCCGTTAACTTGGCGACCAGACAAACAAAAATTGAAGCGTCCTTATTATCGATCGTTGATTCAACAATTAGAACAAGATATTTTAAAGAATAAATTACAGAAAAACACTCAGTTACCCTCCCAAAGAGAGCTAGCTGATTATTTAGATTTAAATTTTACTACCGTTGGCAAGGCTTATAAATATGGAATTGAGAAAGGTTTGCTGTATACGAATATTGGAAGTGGCACATTTATTTCTCCCAATGTCTTTGAGTCCATCACCATCTCTACCAATGAAGTAACCGAACATATCATTGATTTTGGTCTGGTTAGTTCTTTTGAAGAATGTAATAAATTCGTTGTCCCGTTTATTCAATCAACTAGTAATAACCCAAATCTTGTTGGTTTGCTTAATTACCAAGATCCCAAAGGCACAAATTTTCAATTGACTACTGCAGCAAATTGGTTAAAAACTCAAGGAGTCATTCCGTCCTTAGAATCTCTATCTATTGTTTCCGGTGTTCAAAATGGATTGGCTATCACACTTTCTGCACTTTTCTCTCCAGGTGATAGAATAGCAACAGACCGATATACATACGCTAATTTCATTGAATTGGCTCAGTTATATCATTTAGAGATCGTTCCAATTGATTTTGACGAGCAAGGAATGCGACCTGATATATTGATTCAGGAATGTAGAAAAAAGAAGATTCATGGTGTCTTTCTTATGCCTTCTTGTAATAATCCTATAGGGTTTCAAATCTCTCACAAAAGACGAGAGCAATTAGCCGAAGTGATTGAAAAAGAAGGTCTATGGGTTATTGAAGATGATATCCATTCATTTTTAACAACTTACTATCAACATACGATCATTCCTCCTTTCCAAAAATTATTACCTAACCAAACAATCTACTTAGCTGGAATGACAAAATTTATTTGTTCTGGATTGCGAGTTGCTTATCTTGTAGTTCCAGTACATGTCCAAAACAAGATAGAACAAGCAATTTTTAATATAAATGTGAAAACTTCTGGATTAGATGTCGAAGTCATCACTCAAATCCTCCATTCAAATGAAGCAAATAGGATCTTAGAAACTAAATTAAGTCTTACGAAAAGAGCCAATCAGCTTTTTGATTCTCTTTTCAAAGTAGAAAAACCAACGAATCGTGTCCCTTACTATCGAATTCTTCCAGTTGATCCTGAGATTGATCCTAAGATAATTGAGAATGACTTTCTTGCTAACGGTATCCGACTTTATCATTCCAGACGCTTTACTACACGTGCGCAACCAGATGCATTCGTTCGAATTTCCCTATCCTCTAATAACCTTGAAATTTTAGCTTCTGGACTAAGTATCGTAAAAGAAAAAATAAAAAAATATGAATTATAACCTATTGATAAATAAAGGAATCAAATCTTATTGATTCCTTTCAATAAAAAAGAGGCACTACCCGAGGTTCAACAACGGGTAGTGCCTCAAAAAATAAACGAACATTTTGCACTTAAAGTATCCAAGAAGCAAGAAAAATTATTTTATTTTCTTATTTTACTAAATCACTAGGTTTCTGTCAGAAGATGAAATTATCCAATCATGACACTTTCTTCTGGATATTTGTATTTTGATTGTGTTCTTTGTGCTTTTGTCATCAGAGAGAAGACCACAGTCAATACACCAACTCGTCCAATGTACATAAGCGCTATAATGATCAATTTCCCTATTGCAGTCAAGTCTGGCGTCAATCCCATCGTAAGACCTACTGTACCAAACGCAGAGAAGACCTCAAAAGCAATATATTCGATGCCAGAAGTTTTAGGTATCGTTTCAGTCACCGATAAAATCATGATGGCGACTACACACAACGTCAACGTAACAAAAAATAAAGTAAGTGCCCGCAACACTGCGCCTTGTCGGATGGTACGGCCAAATGCTTCCGCTCTCGTACGTCCTTTAAGCATCGAACGCATCTGGATCAGCAACACACCTAACGTAGTTGTTTTCAATCCGCCGGCCGTCGACCCAGATGTTCCGCCGATGTACATCAAAAACATCGTTAAAATCAGACCTGCATGGCTCATATGGAGGTAATCAACTGAATAATATCCAGCCGTTCTAGGTGTCACACTCATAAAAAAGGTGTTTGCCAATCGTTGAAACATATTCCCTTCCACTAGCGTTTCCCCATTGCGCTCTGTGAAAAAGAACACAACGAATCCGCCTAATAAAAGGGTACCTGTAACGGTTAATGCGATTTTTGAATGAATCGTTATCTTCTTTTTCTGATGATATTCCAGTAAATCACGCCATACGATGAAGCCTAACCCACCAGAAATGATCAAAGCAGATACCACCATGATCAAATAAACATTTTGCTGGTGATTGGCTAAACTGTCTCCTAACAAATCAAACCCTGCATTACAAAAACTAGAGATTGCATGGAACAAACTGTACCAGATACCTTTCAACCAGCCAAATTCAGGCACGAATACAAAAGATAAAGCAACCGTACCAATCAGTTGGATCACAAAGGCCAATTTCAGGATGTAAAGCATGAGCTTCATCACACCTGATACTTCTTCTAGATTCAGCGCTTCTTTTAATATAATACGTGTGCTGAGACTGACTTTCTTCTTTATCAATGCAAAGCATAGAATCGGAACCATCATAAAACCAAGACCGCCGATCTCAATCAAAAGCATGATCAAAAATTGACCAGCACTGTTCCAATGCTCTGCTGTATTCAATGTTGTCAATCCCGTCACACAGACAGCAGAAGTTGCAGTGAAAAGCGCATCGATAAAATTTGTCCCATGCCCACTATTACTAAAAAATGGTAGGGTAAGTAGGCCGCCGCCAACTAAAATCAGGAGAAAAAATCCTAATGCGAGAAGCTGAACAGCCGGCAAGCGTTTCTTTATTTGTTTGCTTTGTTTAATCATCGTTTTCCTCTTTTAAAAAAGGATACCACTTAGTCAGTGGTACCCATATTTTTTACTTTGATCAACCTTGTTACTTCTGCGCGCTCGTTTTCTTCCAGCTTCATACGAATATAATAGATCGTTTCTTCTAATTGAGGGATCGTCATATATTCTAATGCATTGACTCGCCGACGTGTCTTTTCGATTTCACTCGCCATCAGTTGACAAGTTTTTTCGATTTCTGTCAGTTCCAAAAGTTTTGGAAGCAGGGTAGTAAACCGATCGATTGACCGATCCAGTTCGGCACTGGAATTCAAATACCCGTATTCCAAAGGTGTGTCTGTCAGCTGTTCATCATATTCAAAATTCATCACAGGTACTTTTACACTCATGATATTTTTGTCTACGATAGACAAATCAACGTTTTCCGCCGGCAAAACAAATAATTCTTCGATGAAAGGCTCCGTGATCGAAGCATTTGCCAATACAAAATCAGACATTGCTTCTGTCATAGACTCTTCCATTTCTTGACGCAGCTGGTTGTTCTTTCGAATCAACAGGATGAATTGACGCATCAGTTCATCTTGCTTATCTTTTAATAATTTATGCCCTCTTGTGGCAGTTGTCAACTGTTTTTTCAATCGAGTCAATTCCATGCGGGTCGGATTCACATTCAATCGTGCCATCAGAACTCACTTCCCTTCTGGCAGATATTTGTCCAGCATGTCGTCTTTGATTCGTTTTAATTCGGTTCTTGGCAACATCGATAGCAGTTCCCACCCTAGATCAAGTGTTTCAGTAATCGAACGGTTCGTGTAGAATCCTTGATTGACATATTCTTTTTCAAACCGCTCAGCAAACTTCGCATAGATCTTGTCTACATCAGATAAAGCAGATTCACCTAAAACTACGGCTAATTCTTTTGCCTGTTTTCCTTGTGCATAGGCTGCAAAAAGCTGATTCATCGTAGCTGCATGGTCTTCTCTTGTCTTTCCGGGTCCAGTTCCCTTATCTTTTAACCGCGAAAGAGACGGGAGTACATCAATTGGTGGCTGAATCCCACTCTTGTAAAGCTCTCTAGTCAAGATGATCTGTCCTTCTGTAATATAACCAGTCAAGTCAGGGATTGGATGAGTTTTATCGTCTTCTGGCATTGTTAGAATCGGAATTTGAGTAACCGATCCTTTTAGTCCGCGGATTCTTCCTGCTCGTTCGAATAAAGTAGCTAAGTTCGTGTAAAGATACCCAGGATATCCTCTTCTTCCTGGAACTTCTCGCCGTGCTGCAGAAATCTCTCGCAATGCCTCTGCATAGTTGGTCATGTCTGTCATGATAACCAAAACATGCATTCCCTTTTCATAAGCAAGATATTCTGCAGCAGTCAAAGCCATACGAGGAGTAGCGATACGTTCGATTGCAGGGTCGTTTGCTAAATTCATAAACATGACAGAACGGTCGATTGCGCCCGTTTGACGAAAATCTTCCATGAAAAATTCTGCTTCTTCAAAAGTGATTCCAATAGCAGCAAAGACTACGGCGAAATCATCTGATGAATCGAGTACCGTTGCTTGTCGCGCGATCTGAGCAGCTAATTCTTTATGAGGAAGACCAGAGCCAGAAAATACTGGTAATTTTTGCCCACGAACTAATGTATTCAAATGATCGATTGCAGAGATACCTGTTTGGATAAACTCATCTGGATAATCCCGAGCTACTGGATTGATTACTTCTCCGTTAATATCCAAATGCTTTTCAGGCAGGATCTCTGGTCCGTTATCTTTCGGTCGTCCCAAACCATCGAATACTCGACCGATCATGTCTTCCGATACACCTAGTTCTAAAGGATGGCCTAAAAATCGTACAGAAGAGTCACGTAAATTGATACCACTTGTTCCTTCGAATATTTGGACCATTGCTTTATCTTCTTGGACTTCCAATACTTGTCCACGACGAATCTCGCCATTTTGCATACGGACTTCGATTAATTCTTCATATTTGACACCAGCAACTTTTTCAACCGCCATCAATGGACCGACGACTTCACCGATCGTACGATATTCTTTAATCATTGCTCATGCCTCCTTCTGAAACGATCGTTTGCATCGTTTGCTTGATTTCACCAATAATTTGATCTAGTTTTTCTAATTCTGTTTCCGGGATATATTTGCTTCGTCCGATCCTTTCACGAATCGATACGGTACCGTCCATGATCTCACTTAAATAAGCACCTAACGACAACGCACGGCGTCCTTCTTCACCAAAGGTCAAGATCATCTTCAACATTTTGAATTGTTTCTCTCTTGAAGTGAATGTATCGACATCATCAAAAGCATTTTGCTGCAAATAATCTTCACGAATGGATTTTGCCACTTCTAATGTCAGACGGTCATTATCTGAAAGGGAATCAATCCCTACCAAACGCACGATTTCATTCAGCTGCTGTTCTTCCTGCAAAATACGCATGCCCTCGGTGACCATGGATGCCCAGTCAGCTTGAAGGATATGATCCATATACTTCCCTACTTCTGTTGAATAAAGAGAATAGCTTTGTATCCAATCGATCGAAGGAAAATGTCTTTTTTGGGCTAAACTGGAATCAAGACCCCAGAATACTTTTACGACCCGCAATGTATTTTGTGTGACTGGTTCCGAAATATCCCCTCCAGACGGGGATACAGCACTGATTGCGGTTATACTTCCTTCGCGACCTTCTGATCCTAATGCAATGACTCTTCCAGATCGTTCATAGTATTCCGCAAGCCGTGAACCAAGATAAGCTGGATAACCTTCATCACCAGGCATTTCTTCCAAACGTCCGCTCATCTCACGAAGTGCTTCTGCCCATCGTGAAGTGGAGTCTGCCATGATAGCAACGTCATAACCCATGTCACGGAAATATTCCGCAATTGTGATTCCCGTATAGATAGAAGCTTCTCGAGCTGCTACTGGCATGTTTGATGTATTAGCAATCAATACCGTACGTTCCATCAACGATTCTCCTGTATTAGGGTCAATCAATTCAGGGAATTCATTTAAAACATCCGTCATCTCATTTCCACGCTCGCCACATCCCACATAGACAACCATGTCCACATCGGCCCATTTTGCAATTTGATGCTGAACGACTGTTTTCCCTGCACCAAAAGGACCAGGTACAGCTGCTGCTCCTCCTTTTGTCACTGGGAAGAATGTATCAATCACTCGCTGTCCAGTGATCATGGGTGCATCCGGGTTTAATTTTTCTTTGATTGGCCGACTACGTCTTACTGGCCATTTTTGAAGCATCGTCAAATTTTTGTCACCATTTTCGGTTTCAATGACACATACTGTTTCATCAATAGTGAATGAACCTTTTTCGATTGTTTTGATCGTTCCTTTTATCCCATTTGGCACCATGATTTTATGTTTTATAACTTTTGTTTCTTCTACGATCCCGATAACATCTCCAGCACTCACCGTTTCTCCGGCTTCTACTGTTGGTTCGAACCACCATTTTTTCTCATGGTCCAATGCGGGCAATTGAACTCCGCGCCCTAAGAAATTACTTTGTGTGATTTCCATAAAGGTATCTAATGGCCGTTGGATTCCGTCAAACATTTGTGAAATGATCCCTGGTCCTAATTCAACAGATAAAGCTTCACCAGTAGAGCGAACCGGTTCGCCTGGACCAATTCCAGAAGTCTCTTCATATACTTGAATAGACGCCACATCGCCACGCATCTCGATAATTTCTCCGATAACTCCTAGATCTCCCACTAGACACATGTCTTGGATACTGGCATCAGACATGTTCTCAGCCATTACAAGAGGTCCGGAGACTTTTATGATTTTTCCAATTTGCAAAATTTCTATCTCCTTTTCATACTATAAGATATTTTGACCTACTGCTTTTTCTACGTTTTTTTGAATTTCTTCCAGCCCTATCCCTAATGATCCTTGATGATTGGGAATCAATACGATAGCAGGTATCATTTGTTCCTTGTAACGTTCGATCGTTTCTGGGCTCAATGCTGCACATTGCTCTGTGACATAAATCACGCCATACTCATTCTTTGCCATTTCTTCAATTGCCTGACGAACGGTTTGCTTGGTTGTACCATAACGAACATCAAAGCCAAACAATTTGAATGGCAAAACAGAATCTTTGTCGCCAACTACACCGATCTTATGCGTCATAGACTTGTCTCACCCGCTTTCTGATTGTTTCTGATTCGAAATGGCTTCTTTTGCCGATAACCAGTAAACGAAGGTTTTTGCTTTCTACCTCTTTTGCGTTCAAAAAGGCTAGTAGTGGCAGTGGTCCGAAAGCCTGGGTTTGTGCTTCTTGATACAATGAACTTAGATAATCATCTTTCAACTGTTCAAGCTTTACGAGATCAATATTTCCCTCACGGATGACAGGGCGCAGAAAATCAGCATAATCTGTCTCTAATAGAAAATTCGTGTAATCTTCCATATCTTTATCTACAAAGTTCAAAAATACTTCTTTTTCGATACTTCCCGAGCTGGAAAGTACCGTCGTCATGAACCCATATGTTCTTTTCTGCAATATTCCTCGAGCCATCGTTGTGATATTGGTCAAGTCAATAAAAGCAATGACTTCTGTCAGCAATTCTTGATATCCTAGCTTATCGGCAAGCCGTCGCTGCTCTGTCAAAAACTGTCGATCATAAATCACGTCAATTCCCTGAAGAATGGTAGACTCTTCAAAATAATCACGTACTTCTCGTATACTGTCCATAATGCTTTCAGGAAGTTCATTTGAAACTTGCGTATGAATGGCATCCTTCAAGGTTTCTAATGAATAAAATCCATCGTCGATATACAAATGGTCCAGATTTTGATTTGTCATCTCAGCTTTTGTCAAAACCTTCAGATTATGGAAAGTATAACGCATCGTATAGATCCAAACGATTTCAGGCTCCGGTGCTGATTCCTTTAACCAGCGAAATAGACGGCTCTGCTCCTTTAAAAGATTCTGTTCGAAGTCATATTCATATCCGTCATAAATATATGGACTGTAAATCGTGGATTTCAATATTTCACCAAGTGCTTCGACAGAATTTGTTTGAATCATCCGTTCAAATGTCTCATTGGACAAAAGTTCAAGCTCTCTTCCGCGAATCAAGGGATTTAGTTCGTGGTATTCCATACACTGATCCCTCCTTATTCGAATAATTGATTGGCAATCTCAAAACTCATCGTTCCTTGGATATCTTGTACAAGGCTGCTGAAAAGAAAATTATACTGAACTCCTTGATCGTTTATCAGAAAACCCGCTTGATCAGCAACAGTTTCATCACTTAAAACCATCATAAAGGGAAGTTCATTGTTCCATTCATCCAACAACGTCTGAGAAAGATAGGCTGCTGATTTTTCTCCAGCAATGAATGCTACTTTTCCTGTCAAAGGTAATGAATACAATGCATTTTTGATAAACTGGATTTGTTCAGATTCATCCCAATTTTCCATTTCAGTTACCGCATCTGCAAACAATCGTCTTAAAAATTCCTGCTTCGCATTCAAATTTTCTTGTCGTACTTCTACTTGCTGGCGATTCCTTAGCTGACGGTATTTTTTTTCGAGTAATTCGATTTGTTTTTCTTTTTGTTTTTGATGTTCTGTTTCAACTTGCGTACGTTTTTGTTCAAAGTTTTGATCGATCTTCATTCGCTCTTCTTGTTCTAACGCCGCTCTTTCCTGCTCTGCTGCTTCGTTCATCTGAGAGATGATTTTTTCAATGGCGTTCATCTGCTTTTCCTCCTTTATGCTTAGGCATTCAACACTAATAGGAAGGAAATAACGAAACCTAAAATCGCGTATGTTTCAACCATCGCAGCAAAAATGATTCCTTTTGTAGCATGTTCAGGTTTTTTCGCTAAAATTTGAATACCTGCCGCTGCGACTTTTCCTTGGGCAATACCTGAAAACAAGCCTGTAAAAGCAATCGGCAGAGAAGCACCTAGAAAGTTCAGTCCTTGTACAACTGACATGTCATTTCCTAAGTTGATAAAAATCAAAAAGGCAATAACGAATCCATACAAACCTTGCGTGCCTGGAAGCAATTGCAGAATCAGAGCCTGCCCGAATTTTTCGGGTTGACTTGTTGTCAATGCTGCTGCTGCCTCACCTGTCATTCCAACACCTTTAGCTGAACCGATCCCTGAAAAAATCGTCGCTGTTGCCATCGCTAATACCGCAAATACCATTCCACCATTTTGACTAATTAAGTAATCCATCATTATATAAAAATCCTCCAATTATTTATTGTTTTTTTTCTTGTGATTGATGTTGACGTATTTTTCCGCCGTTTTCAGCGGATCAAAGGCACGTCCGCCTCCTGTATAAAACTTCCCAAAAAATTCGACATACTGCAATCGTGCGCCATGGACATAGGCACTTAGCAGTGTCAAAAACATATTCAGTGCGTGTAAAGCGATGATCAAAAGGATCCCTACACTGAATCGAGCAGCTGGCGGCATGAAAGCAACTAGCATATTGAATGCCGCTCCAATACTTCCGCCTGAAATACCCAATGCCATCAAACGTGTATAACTGACTAAATCACCGATATAGCCGGTCAGTCCGTAAAGATTATACGCACCTTTGGCAGCACCTTTGACTTTAGACGGCGTTTGGATAATCGGAACGATCAAGATACATAAGGCAGCAATGATCGATAGCCCAGCGCCAAGGTAAACAAATGCTGTATTTTTTATCAACATGGCACCAACCAACACAATAACGATCCCAATTAGGATCCCTTGCCAGGCAAATCCATCACTGACAGCACTCAAGTAATCTTTTCTCCTGATATTTTCCTTTGCTGCCACAAATAATCCAACCAAAATCTGTATCAGACCGAAAATCACGGATAAAATCAAAATCGTATTGACGTCATCCGTCGTAGATAGGATTGGGAAAGGCAAGCGGATGCCAAACAGTTCTTTTGGTAATGACTGTCCGAAAAATGAACTGTAGATCAATCCCCAGATGATCGATGGTATCGAGAGAATCTCAAAGAATTTTACGAAACGTTTCATCCCGCGTGGTAGAACAAGTAGTTTTTGAGCTAGTATTGTCCCAATGAGCATCAGCAAACCATAACCAACATCTGCGACCATCATCCCGAAGAAGACAAGATAAAATGGTGTCATCCAAGGTGTTGGATCTACTTCTTCATATTTTGGCAGACTGTACATTTCAGTCAGCAATTCAAAAGGTTCGACAAGCGGATGGTTTTTCAATTTAGTAGGGACTTCCTGCTGAATCTCTTCTGAGTTTGGTGTTTCGAAACTGACGTATATATCTTCTTCTGATACGGTTTCGTTTAACACATGCAGCAAATTCTGTTTTTCTTCTGCATCTACCCAACCTTGCAAAACGATCAGATAAGTCGCATGGATAAACCGTTCTTTTATTTTTTCTCGTTCTGCAACGGCAAGTGTGACTTCTTCTACCCATTCAAATTCTTGGATATAGCCACTGCACTGACCTAACGCTGTCGTTATCTTCTTTTGCTGCTCGTGAACAATGGATAATTGCTGCTTGGTCTCTTGCAGTTTTTCTTTAGGATTTTGTTCATAAGGATACGTTTCTTTATTGAACCCGTATTTCCCAGCAATTTCTTCTATAACAGCAACTGATTTTTTTAAAGCAACATACGAAAGATAAACTTGTTTTGGCGTATAATCTATTTCTTCCATATAAACGTCATCAAGCTTACTCAGTTCTTCCTTGAAACTTTCAAAATTTGCTGCACTCACAGTCCCCATCTCAAAAATGGTCGTCTTACTTGCATACATACTTGGAGCAATATCCAGCTGTTGCCAATGAAGAAGCCATTCTTCCTCTTCTTCTAAACGATCACGTTCTTCAGTTAGTTGTTCCCACTTTTCTTTTAAATCAAGGACTTCTTTCAATTTATTTATGAAATTTTCTTCGGAATAATTGGCTTCCAAATCTTGTAAGGAAAGTTCTTGACGTTTCAAATGGAGTTTCTTTTGACGGCTATCGCCGTGGTGTTGTATGAATTGGATAGCTTCTTGGATGTCTTTCAACCGATTACCTAAAGCGCTTAATTTTGCTTCTTTATCAATAATCGTGGTATCTGGAAAATACTTCTCCACCCACTGGTTGTTTGTTCTATTTTGATACAGATCCCGGATTTCAACGTTTTGGATTCCTTGTACTGCTTGTAAAATCCTCTCCTGATTTCTTTTATCTGAAATGAGGGTCACTTTTTCCATCTTAGTGACGGCCATAAGTTTCTTTCACCCTTTCAATGATCGCACCGATCGCTTGACTCTGATGCTTTTGATATTGATCTTTCAAAGTTGCTTGCACCTTGTCTGCTTCTGCTTTCAATTTCATTTTTTCTTTTTCTAATTCTTGTATTTCAAATTGTTCTTTTTCTTCCACCAACTGTTTTAGTTGTTGTCGATAGTTTGTTTGGATCGTTTCCAATTCCTGCTCTTTTTCTGTTGCATAGATCTTCAGCTGCTGCCGCAGTGTTTGAGCACGCTTTTCATTTTCTTCTTCTGCTTTTCGGATTTGTTCCAAAGCTTCTAACACTTGCTTCACTTCCTTTCGATTTAAAAAAGAGGTACATGCTTTCTTTTTTCATTGAAAGTATGTACCTCTAAAGATAACTTAGTATAGGCAGGCCCCTTCAATAAAATGTCCTTCTCACCCCTTGAAGAACTAGATCCTTGAAGCTTACGCCCAACCTTTTTATTTCTGCTTACTTTTTATTATAACAAATTAAGCAATATTTTCAACTATCGTCATGAATTTCACACGAAATTTCTCTTTACAGATAGTAACACAGCAAGAACAGATAAGTATAGGGGCAAGTCTTACATAGTTTAATTTTTTTTAAATCCTTGTTACAATAAGTCTACTTTAGGGGGAATACAAATGAAACCAATCATCGGCATTGCCGGAAATCAACTGATTCGAGCAACAGATACTTTCCAAGGAAATCAAGTGAGCTATACACCGCAAGGATTCGTGGATGCAGTTTTAGATGCTCAAGGATTGCCTCTTATTCTGCCAGTCATGTCTCCAGATTCAGCTCCTCAACTGATTGGACAAATCGACAAACTTATTCTTGCAGGTGGTCAAGATGTCAGTCCACAACTTTACATGGAAGATCCTCATCCAAAGCTAACGGAAACAAATATTCAACGAGACCAATTTGAACAGGCACTGATCTTGGAAGCATTGAAACAAAGAAAACCAATTTTTGCAGTCTGCCGGGGACTCCAACTATTGAATGTCGTTTTGGAAGGTACACTTTATCAAGATCTTTCATTATATCCAAAGTGGTCAGTAAAACATGAACAACAGCCCACTGCCCCGCAATTTACGACTCACGAAGTCAAGATTGTTTCAGACAGTTTGTTAAGCAACCTTCTCCCCGATCCATATTTTGTGAATTCTTACCATCATCAGGCAGTCAAAAATCTTTCACCTTTATTAAAAGCCATCGCTTTTTCTAACGATGGACTCGTTGAAGCGGTTCAAAGCAAAGATGATATGCATAAAATCCTCGGTGTTCAATGGCATCCGGAACTTACCCACCGTGTACATCCATCTGAACAGCGCTTATTCGATTTCTTTGTGAATGAATTTTAATAGACTTTCTGAGGGGGTTGTGAAAAAGCTGTTTAGTTTCGAGTATTAAGAAAAATTTTGTGAAAATGGCTTTTCACATTTTTGCATAAATTTGGCTTAATACCGAGAAACTGGCTTTTGAACACCGTTTATACCAAGAGGTCGTGAGCCTGCCGTTCAACTCTGAGTCACAAGGAGCAATTTCAAAAAACAGCTTTTCATGTTTGTTGAATAGTGTGACTTGTGACCGAGGAGTTGGCAGAAGAACACCGTTTATCCGGAAAAAGAGACTGCGACACGACTTTTGTCTCAGTCTCCAGTCTATGGAACAATGTTCACTGGAATTCTTCTCAATCGTCCTTTCGATAGTCCAACAGCCTTTTGAGCTGGGTAATCTGCTGCTGCAGTTCCATACCTTTTGTTGTATCACGATTGAGTTTGCGTGGTAGTTGCTGTTCGATTACTTTTTTCACATTTGTTTGGTCGGATTTTTTTGCAAATTGTTGTTCAATAGGCAAAAACGGATAATGTGTCACGATTTGGAAACCATAAGAATTGCATAATAGTGAATAACCGGCAATTCCTGTCGTTTTTTGATAAGCTTTGGATAAACCTCCGTCAATGACAAATACTTTTCCATTTGCTTTGATCGGTGACTCCCCTTTTTTTACTTTTACTGGCGTGTGCCCATTAATGATTGCTGACCCTTCTTCTTTTGTGTCGAATTCTGCTAAAATTTTTTCACTGAACCACTCTTCATCTCGCAAGTGATAATAAGGATTGCTTTTCTCGACGTGCGTATGAGGCTCTGTGAGAAAATAACGTTCAAAAGTCGCCATTTTACTCTTGCCGAATAAAGGCGAAAATGGCCCACTCCACGCATACCAAATCAAATCGGTTGCTAAATCTTCTTTTGCAGTCAGATCTTTTGCGCTTTCAGTTATCTGTTTTTCAAAAAAGCCCAGCAGTTCTTTTCCGCGATAAGATTGGTCTAATTCAAATGCTAAGAGCTGTCCCTTCTCGTCTACAGGTATACAGCCATGAAACAGCACATGCTGATTGTTCGTGAGATACATTCCCCCTTTTTCGATCAAAAACGTCATATGTTTTTGCATTCTCAAAGAGTGCTGGAATGAATACATCAAACTATCAATCACTTTTTGTTCCTCTTCCAAGAATTTTTTTGGATCATCTGGCTGGATCGTTTGAAAACAAGTTCCTTTCAACTCATAGAGCTGACCTTCTAAATCAATCGTTGATGCTTCATAGTCGATTTTTTCCAGCAATTTACGATCGTCCATTTTAAATTCAGGTCGACGATCCAATAACTGATGTTCTGATTTGAATTGAAGGATAGAAAGTGCCTGATGGATTTTTTCTAATTCTTCTTGCTCTCTTTCGGATAGATTTTTACTGTTTTTAGGCGCAAATACTGGATTCTTCTGATAAGTTTGATGAGCAAAAGAAAACAATGGACGTAAATTCAACCCATATTCTTTCTCTAATTCAAATAAATAATTATAGCGTGCTGCAATCCGTAAAAGTGTCAGTAAACATGCCTCAGAGCCGCAATACGCACCAATCCACAAAATATCATGATTTCCCCATTGGATATCTACAGAAGAAAAATCCATGATTCGATCCATCACTTTGGCTGCTTGAGTTCCTCGGTCAAAAATATCTCCAACGATATGCAAATGATCGATGACAGATTTTTGGATCGTCTGTGCAAGTTTCGTTAAAAATTTTTCTTCTTCCTTCATCAAAACAAGTTGTTCAATGATTTTTTTTACATAGTCTTTTTTTCCATTGATACGGTCATCGATATACAAGAGTTCCTCAATGATATAGCTATATTCTTTCGGCAATCCTTTTCGAACTTTTGACCGGGTATATTTGACTGTCGTAAACCGTAAAAGATCGATCAAATGATGGATCAGCTGCGATTTATCTTGTTCTTTGTACCAATCAGTCGTTAATGCATATTCTGGATAAGCCGTAAAAATAGTGAATTGGCTGATATCCGTTTCCGTCATTTGTTCAGAAAAAAGGTCTTTGATCTTTTCTTTAAGATTTCCTGAACCGATACGCAGAATATGATCAAAAGCAGGAAATTCGCCATGTATATCACTCAAAAATAACTCTGTTCCTTTTGGAAGCTGCAAAATTGCTTCGAGATTGATGATTTCCGTGATGACATCCTCCGTTGAGGGGAATTTTTCTGAAAGTAAATCTAAATAACGGTCCATTAAAACGCCTCCAAAAATTGGTATACTCAATATTATAAAGTTGTTATACACTATTTTCAATGAATATATATCCAATATAGTAAAATAAATAAAATAGGTCTATACAAAAAGAAGCTGGGAACAATAGATGTCCAGCTTCCTTCTGTATTTTAGGATTGTTTTATGCTTTTTTTCGTTCATTCCTCATAATTGAAATCGATTGTTTCAATGAACTCCATAATCCGCCTTCGCTATAAACGAGTACATTCGATTTGTACATGTTTGCAGACAAGATCATCAATAAGAATGTTACGGCTACAAGTACCAACAAGGAAATCAATGCTCCACCCATACCGACTGTCTCATTTGCTAAGCGAATCGGCATAATATATGAAGATAAGAATGGAATATACGAAGTGATCCGAATAACGATATTGTTTGGATCTGAAGCTCCTAGTATCAATCCAAGCATGTATCCGCCTAGAGATAGATAAGTCACTGGCAAAATTGCTTTTGCTGTATCTTCTGCTTTGTTGACCAAAGAGCCACATAAAGCTGCTAAAACAGAAAAAATCAAAATGCCAAAGATCATGAATAGAAGAGAATACCACAAGAATGGTCCAATCAAGTTATCCAATGAGATACCGTCTAATATATTTTTGACCATTTCCATATCTTTGAATTGACTGTATCCTATACCAAAAATAATACCGTATAATGCCATTTGCGTTAATGCAACAAGTAAAACACCTGTTAATTTTCCGTAAAAATGCTTTTGTGCAGTCGTACTGGACAGGATCACTTCCATGATCCGCGTGCCTTTTTCAGAAGCGATCTCTTGTGCAATGATCTGCGCATACGTCAAAATAATAATGAACAAGACAATCGTTGCTACATAACTTACGACGTATTGGACTGTCGAGTTATCTTCTCCGACTGTCATTTTTCCTTTTGAATCAAAATTGACTTTTTGTCGAGTCAAACTTGCTTGTTGGCTCAAGCTAGCTACTTCTTCTGGTGAAATGCCTAATTGACTCGCTCGAAGCATCGATTGCAAGCCAGTCAGTTGTTGTTGTATCAGTAGTTGTGTACTTTGTCCTAATGAATTTTCGCTATAAAGCATCCCATTTATCTTATCATTCTCAGTTGAGACTACTAAATACGCATCGATTTTTTCTTCCGAAAGCTCTTTTTGTGCTTTTTCTTCAGAATCAACTGCTTTGAACTCAAAATCATCTGTTTTGACTTGGCTCATTTGCTGACTGATTTGCTCATTATCAGCCAATACGCCGATTTTATTGACATCACTATTTTGTTGAGCAAAGTTTCCTGCTACATAAATGATACCCAGCATGATAAAAGGGACTAATATCATGATCAAGAAAGAAATCGACTTAACATTTTTTAAATAGACATCTTTGGTAATAATCCAAAACTTACGCATCGATTTCACCTGCTTTCAATTTGAAAATCTCTTCCAAAGTTGGCGGTTGCTGGTTAAACATAGGAATGTAGCCGAACTGAGTCGCACGAGTAAAGATTTCTTTCCCAGCTTCAGGATCTTCTAAGGTAATCTCTAACGTATTGTCTTCATGAAGGATCACTTTTTTCACGCCTTCGATTTCTTCTACTTCCTGTTGGCTTAAACCAGATTCCAAGAATAACTTCGTACGGCCAAATGATTCACGAATCTCATGTACTTTTCCATTCAAAACCATTTTTCCGTTTCGCAACATGATCAAATGATCGCAGATTTTTTCTACATTATCCATATTGTGGCTAGAAAAAATGACACATGAACCATGTTTTTTCAATTCCAATATTCCATCTTTTAGCAATTCAGCATTTACCGGATCTAACCCGCTGAATGGCTCATCCAAAATGATCAATTTAGGTTCATGGATTAACGTGGCGATCAGCTGGACTTTTTGCTGATTTCCTTTAGACAAAGATTTTACTTTATCCGTCTTTTTCCCTTTTACCTGAAATTTTTCCATCCAAAAGTCGATTTTTGGTTCAATCTCTTTTCTTGATTTCCCTCTAAGTTCTGCAAAATAAAGCAGTTGGTCTTGAATCGTTACTTTCGGATAAAGTCCCCGTTCCTCCGGAAGATAACCGATGACATCATAATCTTTCTCCCCAAGATGATGGCCATTCCATAACACTTCTCCTTGGTCTTGTGTCAAAAAATCCAAGATCAAACGAAAAGTCGTTGTCTTCCCAGCCCCGTTTTGGCCAATTAGCCCCATGATTTTTCCATCGGGGATTTGGAAAGAGACATGATCGACAGCTGTGTAGTTCCCAAAAGTTTTAACAAGATCCTTGACTTCTAACATTTCTTCACTCCTTCTTCAAGAAATCACATATATCCTTAGACACCAGACGTAAGCGATTTATTATTTACCAACAAAACGTAAACGCTCTTTTTGTTGTACATAAAATGATAGGACACTTTACTTTCTTTGTAAAGTGCCCTTTCCTCATTCCTGATGTAATTTATCAAATACGTTTTGTGCGACATTTTTCGGCAGTCCGATTTCTTGTAATTCTTCTGTCGTGGCTGCTGTGATATTTTTCAACGATTTGAACTCTTTAAGCAGCATTTTTTTTCGTTTTGGTCCTAACCCTTCAATTTCATCTAATCGGGAAGCAAAACTGTTTTTACTGCGTAGCTGCCGATGGAAAGTGATTGCGAATCGATGGACTTCATCTTGGATTCGCTGGAGTAAGAAAAACTCTGGTGAATTTCGCTCAAGCGGTACTACAGCCAAATCTGTACCGAATAGCAACTCATTTGTTTTATGTTTATCGTTTTTTGCCATGCCAGCAATAGGAATATCGATTCCTAATTGATTTTCTAAGACATCTTTTGCCACATCTACTTGTCCTTTTCCTCCATCGATCAAGATCAAATCAGGTAAAGGCAACCCTTCGCGAATCACTCGCGAATATCTGCGATAGATGACTTCTCTCATTGATGCATAATCATCCGGTCCGTTGACTGTTTTTATTTTATATTTCCGATATTCTTTTCTTGCCGGTTTTCCATCAATGAATACGACCATCGCAGCCACAGGATTCGTCCCCATGATATTAGAGTTATCAAAAGACTCGATACGTATTGGGGTCGGGATATTCATCGCGTTTCCTAAACGTTCAACTGCTCCGATCGTCCGTTCCTGTTTTCTGGCAATCAGATCAAACCGTTCATTCAAAGCAACTGAGGCATTCTTACTCGCCAATTCAACTAATTTTTTCTTTTCTCCTCGTTTTGGTTGCAGCACTTTCGTAGCTAACAAAGCTTCTACACTGGGCTTGTCGATCGTATCAGGAATCAAGACTTCTTTAGGAATGAAATGCTCATTTTCCTGATAAAACTGACCGAGGTAAGTCAAGAAATCTTCTTCTGCTTCGTTATAGAAAGGAAACATTGAAACATCTCGTTCAATTAGCTTTCCTTGTCTTACGAAAAACACTTGGACACACATCCATCCTTTATCAATCGCATAACCAAATACATCTCGATCCAGTAAATCAGTATTTGTCATTTTTTGGCGAGTCATGATTGTCTCAATGGCACGGATCTGGTCTCGGTATTCTGCAGCTTTTTCAAACTCCATGTTTTCAGCAGCTTTTTCCATTTTCTGATGGATCTCTGACTCGATTTTTTCGTGTCCTCCGTTTAAAAAGTTTTTCACTTCATCAACGATTTTCGTATAGACTTTCGGATCTACGTCGAAATAATAAGGACACAGGCATTGTCCCAAATGATAGTAAAGACAAGGCTCCTTCGTCTGACTAGGTTTGCATTTTCTCAGAGGAAATAATCGATCGAGGATCTTCTTTGTCTCATTCGCCGCACCGACATCGGGATATGGTCCAAAATACAGTGCTTTGTCTTTTAGTACCTTACGAGTAATCACCAAACGGGGATATTTTTCATTCGTTATCTTAAGGAAAGGATAGGTTTTATCATCCTTTAACATAATGTTGTATTTAGGATCATTTTTCTTTATCAGATTGATCTCTAAGAGCAATGCTTCGATATTCGATTCTGTAACGATGTATTCAAAGTCTTCGATTTCACTAACAAGCCGTTCCGTTTTCGTATTATGGCTACCAGTAAAATATGAGCGGACACGATTTTTTAATATTTTGGCTTTGCCGACATAAATGATCGTTCCATTTTTATCTTTCATCAAGTAACAGCCGGGCTGATCAGGAAGTAAAGCTAATTTGTTTTTGATTCGTTCGTTCATCTGGTACTCCCCTTCATATTCAATTAAAGTTATTATAGCATGTCTGTCAAAAAAACAATCCAGCCTGACAACGTAATTATACTCAAAAAATATTAATTTGAATAACCTTAACTCAACCGCAAAAAAACCGAGGACGGAACTGGATTCAGTCCCACCCTCAGCTTATTTTTGCTGTAAGTTTTTATAAATATTGATCGATCATTTGACGTAGTTGTTCTTTTGAATGAACACCAACAGCTTTTTCTACTACTTGACCATCTTTTTTCAACATTAATGTTGGAATGCTCATGATACCGAATTGTTGAGGAGTTTCTGGATTTTCATCCACATCCATTTTAGCAATTCTGAATTCTTCTTCATCATATTCTTGTTCCAACTGATCCAAAATCGGTGCTTGCATACGACATGGACCACACCAAGTTGCCCAAAAATCAATCAATACAAGTCCTTTATCTGTTTCTTCATTAAATGTCTTATCTGTAATTACTTGTGACATATCAAAGACCTCCATTTTTAAAATCTATGACTAGTATAGCATTTCTATACTTGGATAGCGAACCATCTGCTTACCTTTAGTAAGCTTTACTTAAATTTAACAATTGTCGCACCATTTCCGCCTTGGTTTGCCGGTGCAAACTCAAAGCTTTTGACGCTCCGATGGTTTTTAAGATAATCAGTAATTCCCTTGCGAAGTGCGCCTGTTCCTTTTCCGTGGACAATAGTCACTTGAGGATAACCAGCTAGAATGGCAGAATCCAAATATTGATCTACCTCACTTAGCGCTTCTTCGTATCGTTTTCCTCGAAGGTCCAATTGATTCGGCACGTGACTACTAGATTCAGATCGTACAGCATGGATAACTCGTTGTGTCGGCTCTTTTTGAGGAGCAACAGGCGTCAGCTCGTCTTCGGACACATTCATTTTTAATATACCGATTTCTACTTGCCACTGATTCCCGTTTTTACGTAAAAGCGTCCCTCTTTGGCCGTAAGTCGTAACCAACACTTCGTCTCCCGGTTTCAACGTTTTTTGTTCTTTCGCCTTCTTCAATACTTTATTTTTCTTCAAAGTTTCTTCTTGATGTAGATTTGCTAATTGGGTCTTTGCATCGATCAACTGATGCTCTTTCACATTTCCTTGCCCAATCTGCTGTTGCATTTTACGAATATCAGCAATGATTTTTTCTGCTTTTTCTTCCGCCTCTGACACGACTTCATTTGCTTTTTTCTTTGCTTTTTCCATTTCTTTTTCACGTTCTTCAAAGAAATAGCTGTAAGCTTCTTTCAAATCATCGTGAAGTTCTTGTGCCTCAGAAACAAAATGACGCATTTCCAGATATTCGGTCTCTGCCATTTTCCGGCGATTCTCTAAATCTGTGATCATTTCGTTTAAATCTTGGCTCTCATCATTCATCAACTGCTTCGCTTCATCAATAACTTCTGTATCAAGACCTAATCGGCTAGAGATTTCAAACGCATTGCTTCGTCCAGGAACGCCAATCAGCAAACGATACGTTGGACTTAATGTATCCACATCAAACTCCATGCTGGCATTAATCGTATTTGCCCGATTATATCCATAAACTTTCAATTCAGGATAATGCGTTGTTGCCATCACATAAGCAGACTTTTTACCAAGATCATCTAAGATTGCGATTGCTAGAGCAGCACCTTCTTGCGGATCTGTTCCTGCACCGAGCTCGTCAAATAATACCAGACTTTTTTCATTGACTTTTGATAAAATATCTACAGTGTTCGTCATATGAGAAGAAAAGGTCGATAGACTTTGCTCAATCGACTGTTCGTCTCCTATATCCGCAAATACTTCCTCAAAAATACCGATTTGACTTTCTTCACCTGCAGGAATCGGTAATCCTGCTTGCCCCATCAGTTGTAACAGACCTAAAGTCTTCAACGTGATCGTTTTCCCACCTGTGTTAGGTCCTGTAATGACGATGGCTTGATAGTCTTTTCCGATTGTGATGTCATTAGAAACTACTTTTTCCTGATCGATCAGTGGATGTCTTGCTTGTTTCAAGACGACATGATTGTCTTCACTGATTCCCGGCACGATGGCTTTTACTTCTTTACCAAATCGTGCTTTTGCATTCATCAGATCCATTTTACCAATCACATAAGCATTGTGGATGATTTCTTGACGATGGGGAACAAGTTCAGCAGAAAGTTCACTTAAAATACGTTGAATCTCATTTCGTTCAGCGATTTGGTATTGACGCAAACGATTATTCAAATCCACCACTTGTTTTGGTTCAATAAATAAAGTCTGACCTGAAGCACTTTGATCGTGGACTACACCGCCAAATACACCGCGGTATTCTTGTTTGACTGGGATAACGTAGCGGTCATTTCGCATGGTGATGATCGCATCACTTAAATACTTTGCATTTTTCCCACGGACGATCCCATCTAACTGTTCACGAACAGCTTGTTCACTTCGCCGAATGTTCTGTCTTATGCTCTTTAACTCAGGAGAAGCGTCATCAGTCACGCGTCCGTCTTCATCGATTGCTTCCTTTAAACGGCGGCTCAAAACAGGGATCGTGACTAACTGATCTGCCCACATATACAAACGTGCAAATTCGATTTCACTGTCAGAAAGATCATCAATGAAACGATTCAATTCGCTTGTCGTAGACAATACTCTGGAAACTTGTGCAAGCTCCACTCCATTCAAGTCTGCTCCGATCTCAATCCGTTTCATATGGGGACGGATATTTTCAATTTTAGGTATAGGGATCCCGCCTCGCAGACGTTGCACTTTCAATCCATCCTCAGTTTCTTGAAGCCAGTTTGTGATCGTTTGTTTCTCACTCACTGGTACCAATTCTGCCAGTTCTTCTTTTCCTTGTGCAGTCACTACAAATTGTCTGACCATCTGTTTGACTTTTTCAAATTCCAATGTTTCAAGGATTCGGTTATTCATTTTATCACCTTATCTTTCACTATGAAAAAAGAGCTGTGCCGGACATACGCTACGCAGCCTTCTTAAATAAACTACTCTGTACAAAAAACGAAATATTTTCCAGCACTATTTTCCTTAATTCAAAATATTCGTTACCCAAAGCTCATACATCTTGTTGGTAAGAAATGGCGTTCTCTCAACGATAAAACGAGCGAAACTATGCTCGCCGAATTGATTTTGGACCACATCTAATGGAACAAAGGCAAGTAACTGCAAAATCAAAAATATAGTAACGTAAGCCATGATTAGTGACAGGATGCCTCCTGCAATCCAGTCTACCTGTCTCAAGATCGGCACATACGTCAATCCATGGACAAAAACCCCCACAAATCGGGTAAGCAGCCAGCCAATTAGCAAAATAATCAGAAAAGCAGTTCCTGCATAAAAAGCTTCATCTAGGTGAAAGGCAAATACCTGATCAAAAAATGCTAACTTTGATGTTGGGGTGACAGCTGGGTATGGAATGTATAATTCCAAATGACTTGCTAATGGTTTGTAAAAATGCTGGGCAGCAATAAATGACAATACATATCCAATCGCGAATATGATTTGCAAAGCAAACCCGCGACGTGCTCCAGAAAAAAACGCAATTAGCAATAAAAATAAAATCAGCAAACTCAGCATGCTACGTTCCTTTCTCTTCTAACTTTTTTAAATTTTTCTTATTTTGATAAAAGGATCTTAATTAGAAGATTTTTGTTTAATTTGTCCTTTTCGTTTCTCGTTTAAAATCTGTTGTGCTTCCACATGATTTTTAATGGTATGATCTGCTTGACCATTTTCTTTCAATACTTCCCGAGCTTCGTTCTCGATTGCTTCAATGCGTTTCACACGATTTTCAAGCTCTGTAAATTTGATCATTTTTTTCTTTAATTCTGCTGTTTCTTCTTCCAGCTCCAATATTCTTTCTTGTTTCTTCAATTGATCCGAAAGCGCATTGACAGCCATCAAGATTGCTGCTTGTTCATTATCCATTTGTGGTGATAATTGTTTCAATTCTGCTAACTGTTCATTGATCAGCTTCGTTACGATATCCATATGATGCTTGGTTTCCCGTCCGATAATAGTATATGTTTGGTTGGCAATCACCGCTTTGTAGCGTGTTTTTTCGTGCGCCATACGAATCATTTCCTCCTATTTGATGAAAGTTTTATTTAGTGTACCATGAAGTTGGTTCTTTCACCGTTCTCCACAAATATTTTTCACATACTTAACTATTATATGATAAACTTTAAAAAAATGCTATGTCTCGCAATCTCTTAGAAAACGAAAAGTCGTGAGTTGCGGTATAGTTTTATGTATAAAAACGAGGAGAATTTTATGAGCAACGTCATTATCAAAGCAACAAACGACCAACTTAGTCAAATGAAAGCATACTATCGCTCTTATTTGTTAAATAAACAGATTCCTTATACTAGCTTTGCTGCAAAAAAAGACGGGACGACCATTACCGCTTATACATCCGGAAAAGTGATGTTTCAAGGTACGAATGCAGCAATAGAAGCTGATAAATGGGGGGAGGCACAGGATAAACAAGCCAAGCCAGCAAAAACAGCCTCTTCTTTGCCAAAAAATATCAGTCAATTATCCGTTTTAGGTAGTGATGAGGTCGGAAATGGCAGCTATTTCGGTCCGCTAACAGTATGTGCTGCTTATGTGAAACGTGATCAGCTTGCAGAATTACGTAAACTTGGTGTTAGAGATTCAAAAGAGTTAAAAGATAGCCAAATCATCCAGCTTGCTGACATCTTAAAAAAAACCATCCCCTATAAACTGCTTGTCTTATCTCCAGAAAAATACAATGAGATCCAACCAAAATACAATGCCGTTCGGATGAAAGTCGCTTTGCACAATCAAGCGATCCATTTGCTGCTAAAAAAAATCGAGCCAGAAAAACCAGAAGCGATTTTGATCGATCAGTTTACGCCGGAAGCAAATTTTAAAAAATATGCGCGTTTAGAAAAAAATCAATTACAAGAAAAACTGTACTTCGTTACTAAAGGAGAACAATATCATTTAGCTGTTGCTGCTGCTTCTATCATCAGTCGTGCCAGCTTTTTGGAAGAGTTAGACAAAGCATCAGCTGAAGCTGGAATCACCCTTCCGTCAGGAGCTGGAACGAAATCTGACCAAGTAGCGGCAAAACTATTGGAGAAAGGCGGCATGCCTATGCTTGAAAAATATGCCAAACTTCATTTTGCCAATACAGAAAAAGCTTTGAAGCTACTAAAAAAATAATGGAACTGTGACAAAAGTCATGTCACAGTCCCTTGTTCCGAATAAACGGTGTTCAATCATCTGATCCTCGGTATTAGCTCAACAAACGGCAAAATATGAGGAACTATTTTTCCGTTTGTTTCTCTAATACTCAGAACAAAACGTTGATTTCACAACCTTTTTCTTAAACGGTGTTCTCATGCCAACTCCTCGGTCACAAGTCACAATAGTCATCAAACATGAGAAGCTGTTTTTTGAAATTGCTCCTTGTGACTCAGAGTTGAACGGCAGGCTCACGACCTCTTCCTTAAACGGTGTTTAAAAGCTTGCATCTGCGATAATAAGCCCGGCCAAACGAAAAATATGAGGAGCTATTTTTGTTTGGCTGGGCTTATTTATTACTGAAAATAAGTGGTCAATGCTTGTGTCAAACTTGCAGCAATCTGCTGCTGATAACTGTCTGTTACTAATTCCTTTAAATCACTATCATTATTCATATAACCCATCTCGATTAAAATAGAAGGTTGAAGATTTTCTCGAAGAACTTGATAGTTCCCAGTGGAGATTCCTCTTGAATCCAGAGGCAGATCAGTGAAGGAGTCAGCAATTGTCTGTGCTAATGTTTCCTCTTGTCCATAGTAATAATATGTCGTGATTCCAGTTGCTTCATTCGCATATTCCGTAGAGTCTGCGTGTAAACTGATAAAGACATCTGCCTTTTTTTCTTCACTGTAGTCGCATATATCTCCAAGCTGTACTAATTCATCTGTAGTATGGGTCAAATAAACCGTTGCTCCAGCATCCTCTAGCGCCTTTTTTACTTTTATGGCTGTACTTAATGTTATATCTTTTTCTTCTGTTTGTTCATCATTGCTTAATGCCCCAGTATCATTTCCGCCATGCCCAGGATCTAATACAATCACTGCATCAGATAGCTCTTCCGGTTTTGTTTGTATATTCTTTGTGACTTTGGTTCCATCTTCGAGGGCTAAATATCCAGTATAGCCATCATTTGTCTTGATCTGATAAGCATTTTTTGTTTCAGAAAGAAACTCCGCCAGCTCTCCGCCGTTTATAGTTGCAAGTGGGGTAGTTAGCGAGTCATCTGTATATAGTGTACGGTCATTTTTTCCGATTTTGATTAATGTCTCTTGTTCTGTATCATCAAATGATTCCTTTGTCTTTGTAACCGTACTGTTCGTACTGCTGACCGTTTGTCCAACTATCTTTTTTTGACCAAAAACATCTATTTGAAAACAGATAATAATGATAATGATTGCAAATACAAAAGCTCCAATTATTTTTTTCATTCTTGACTCTCACCTCGTAGATCCAGACTAAGGGCCAAAACTTAAAATCAGCTTAAGTAAGCAAAAAAGGGGCTGTAAAAGATATAACCGTAGAAAATAACATTACTGCTAAAATGATTTTTTTCATTTTTGGCATATCCTGAAATCTCCTTTTGACTATTCGTGGTGATTCATCTACCCAATAAATAGTTTCCTTCATTCTACAAACAATTAATTTCTTCGTTATTAAATTAAAACACTTCCTGGAACACCGACATAATAAATAAAAATATACCCTGATAATCATGAGAGAATAACAAATTTGTATTTATGAAAAACTACCTATATAAAGAAGCAAGATATAACGATCTTCGTCATATCTTGCTTCTTCACCTAACTATTTTCTCCCTATATAACAGCTTTACGCTTCTCCTAATACACCATTCAAATATAAATCGATCAATTGCGCCACATTTAGCGGTTCTTCCACAGGTCTTTTCGACCGAGTGATGTAAGGTGCTAACACTAAGAAAAAATGCCTTGCTGCGATTTCTTTTGAAATCCCATTTCTTAGCACAGATTGGTTTGCTGAAAAGATTTCTTCAAAAGGTTCACGATAATTTTTCTTCCATAGAAAGAAAAGATGATCTCTTGTTTCCTTTGAAAGATTGCTTTCAAGATCGTGAAGCATCAGAAACAAATCGACCAGATGTGTCTCAATCAAAAACTGCGCCATTTTTGTCAAGGTTACTTGAAATCCCGTTTCGCTTGTTTGAACGATTTCTCTCAAAGCTTTTCCAACATCTTTTAAGTGGTTTTCTAAAACTGCCGTATATAGTTTTTCTTTATCACCGAAATAATGATAGAGATTGGGCTGGGTGATCCCAACTTTTTGTGCGATTTCTCTTGTTGAAGTGCCGAGATATCCCTTGGACATAAACAAGTCAGTCGCTTCTTTCAAAATTTTTTGCTGTGTATCTTTGTTGTATCGATGGACCATTTTTCCACCTGCTTTTTGGTTATTCTTTTTCTTTCAATACACCATCTTCCATCATAAATATTCTATCGCATTTGTCAATCAGCCGTGTATCGTGAGTAACCATGATCGTTGCTTTATTTTTGTCTTTTGATTCTTTTGCCAAGATATCGACTACTTCTCGTGCCTTTTCTGAATCCAAACTAGCAGTTGGTTCATCTGCTAGAATAATGGACGGATCATTGTACAATGCACGAGCGATTGCGACCCTTTGCCGTTCTCCACCAGATAGTTCTTCTGGATACTTGTTGATCAACTTATCCACGCCAAGCTGCTCAAATAATTCGTTTGCTTCTTTTTGACGATGTTCATGTTTAATCTTATCTACTAATAATAACTGCTTTTTTACTGTCAGAAAAGGAACCAGATTGGAAGCTTGCAAAATAAAGCCAATTTCTTTAAAACGTAGTTTAACGCGTTCGCTTTCTTTTTGATTACTGAATTCTTGATCATTGATAAATACAGAGCCACTGCTAGGCGTCTGCAATCCGCCTGCCAAAGTCAAAAAAGTACTTTTACCTGAACCAGAAGGACCGATGATTGCAACAAATTCCCCTTTATCGATACTCATGGTTGTTTCTTTCAATGCTTTAACTACTTGGTCGCCATCTTGGAAACTTTTTTCTACTTCTTTAAATTCTATTGCTTTCATGTTCTTCCTCCTTCTTATCCAATTGCCTTCAACGGATCGATTTTTACGATTGTCCGAACAGAAAATAGTGCGCCTAACACAGCTACTACTAACATCAACAAGCTAATGACGCCAAAAAACAGCCAATTGCTTTGGAATGGAACCGCATCAGGTAGAACAAGGGATGTTCCCACTGTTCCTAATAGACCAAGAAGAATACCAACAAATGATAAAATGAATGTTTGTGCCACTACAGAACGCGCAATAAATCCTCCTGTGATCCCTTGTGCTTTCATTACACCAAAGATATTAATCTTTTGCATCGTCAGTACATAAATGAAAATCCCGATCACAATAGCCGCAATAACGATCAAAAATCCGATCATAAATCCAAAAGTCAATACTTGCGCATTATATCCAGGTAATTCATTGATGAATTTAGAAATTTTGATCTGTTCTAAATCTTCAGGTAAATTACTGATTTTACCTCTGACAACTATTGCGTTAATCCGTGCATTTTCACTTGTATCTTCTTTTTCGAAGCGGATTTCTTGGTAAGCATTGATGGTTGTATAGAGAACTGGTGAGACATTGAATTTGGCATGATCCGTAAAGCCAGTTAGTTTAAACGTCTTGTCACTACCAGATAACTTAACTGTATCTCCTATGGCTAGACCATATTCTTCTTTCAAACTAATATCGCCTACTGCCTCATCATCGTTATCAAAAGCTTTTCCTTCAACAAGATTGGGCATGATGAATTGATTTTTATCGATACCGAAGAAGCTAACATTGATTTTTCCTTCTTCTGTACTGTCTTTACTAGTCACGACTCCAGGTGTTTGGGCAAGATACGCCACTTTCCCACCTTCGACTTCTTCTGCTATCTTCTTAGTAATCATGGACATCCCTAGATTTGAATTTGCATCTTTCGAAAGCACAATCGAATCTGCCTCCCACTTGTCGACTGCTGTTCGATTATCTTGAGCTAAGCCATAAGCTAACCCAGTCAAAAAAAATACCAGGTAGGCGATCAAAAACATCACCCCTGCAACTAACGCATAACGTAACTTTGAATGCATAATTTCATTTAATGCTAAAAACATTTAACTCCTCCTCCTGAAATAATCATTTTATACAACAATTTTATCACTTGATAAATTTTTGGCGAATATTATGCTCAAAAAATTCTTCCGCTATTTCATTATATGAATTTTTTATTCTCGATTGATTAATATTTATTATATCCCCACACAATAAAAGACCGTGATATTTCTCACAGTCTTTTATCTACTCTATTGCTATTTGCTCTCTTAGCTAGTACTTTAAAAGCTAACTCATTGAGGTAGTGAAAACGAGAGGTGTATTCAGACAGAAATCCAAAATCCTCAACTGCTAGCTGTGGAATCGTAGTTTTGTGTTTCACGATATCCGCAAGCAGGTTCAAATCTGATAATAAGAATTCTTGGCTTATCAGCTGTCCGCCAATTATTTCTAATGTATCCGGATGGTAGATCAGCTTTGCATTTACTGTTTTGTTTTCTTCGTCGTATTGTGGAAATAGATCAAATTCTCCTGAACACGAACCGGTATTTTGTTCCAAGAATGGCGCTTCATCTTCTGTCAGCCCTACAGTTCCTAAAAAGTAGTCTATAATGACTGCTGCTGTTATCTTTTGTCTGAGGTCGTAAGCGGTTGGCTGACCACTCAAAGTTAGCGCTACTGCTCTTGCCATATGTACAGCTCGAGTAACTAAAGGTAAAAAGAGATGCCGTTTATTTTTGTCAAAACTGACTGGGACGATATCTCCAATCGCATAGATGTCCGGATCACTTGTCTGCAGATATTCATTGACTATCACAGTCTCATCCTCATACAAAGCCACTTTTTCTTTTAACAATGTCGTATTAGGACGAGTTTGGGCAGAAAAAATGACCATATCTGCCTTTATTGTTTGAGACAGAAGTTGTACGGATACTACTTTCTCTTCTGATTTTTTCCAATCGATCAAGAATTCATTTGGATAAAAATTTATTTGCTTAGTTTGCAGCTGATTTTGAAAACTGTTGATCATATCCTTATCGAAATATCTTGATAAAACATTCGGCATATAATCAACTAGATGAATAATGTATCCTTTATTTCTCAAAGCATCTGCTAATTCCAATCCAATGTAACCAGCACCGAAGATCACTACTTCTTTTGCTTCTTTTAAAGCGGCAAGTACTTGCTTAGATTGCACTAGATTTTTATAGGTGTAGACATTTTCAGCTTCAATTTGTTTATACAAGGTGACAGGAGAGGAACCTGTCGCTACGATTAATTTATCATAGGTTATGGTCTCGTTTTTTCCTTCTTTGGATGCGAGGATGAGCTGATGTTTGTCTGGATCAAGTTCAGTTACTCTCCATTCGGTGATCAGTTTTGCCCCACTTTCTTGAAGAGTCCGCATGTTATGGGCAACTTCAGCTAAACTACGTATCTTTCCTTTTAAATAAAGGTTGATTCCATTTGAAACATAGCCTAGTCCATCTTTATGATCTTCATCGATCAGTAAAACTTCTGCTTTCGGTTGAAGTTTTCTTAGATTTAGGGCAGCTGTGATGCCTGCATGGGAAGCACCAATGATCACGATTTTCATGTTTTATTCATCCTTAAATTCAATTTTTCTAAATAACATTCTTTTAAAAATTGGTTCAAATAGGGGAAATCATAATTATATTCGTTGCTAGTGAATACAAAAACTTTAGCGGACTTCTGTGACGGGTACTCTTTCAATTGGCTAGTCAAAATGATATCATACTGCTTTTCTTTCTCGTATTCGACTAAATCATATTTGATCGTATTCAGCAATTGTTCCTGGATGATTTCTTTCACGATATCCGCCATTAGCCTTTCATAAGGAAGATCATAAGCAATTTGCAGACGTAATTCTAACTGCTTGATCAGCGTCCGTAAAATAGATGCATAGCGAGCAAATAATTCAAAGCGGGCATTTTCCTCGTCTACTTCAGTAAAATCAACAATAGCAAATGTTTGTCTGACCAATCTTTCACATAAAACCAGGAATTGTTTATCTTCTACTTCAGTTAACCGCTGTTTTAATCCTTCTTGGCCAAAAATATTCATCCATCCTCTAAAATAGGCAAAATGAGCGTGATTTTGCATCACTGTCAACGCAATCTTTTGCGAAATCTCTTCTGGAAAAACATAAAAAGAGAAATATTCTTCTATCGATTGTTTAAACGTTCGATTCAATTGAGCTACTACGTCGTCTTTGTATTTTTCGCTTATCAAAAACTCCTGGACATGCGAGTTATGTGTATCTAATGTAAAGTTACTGATCATGAAAAGATAAAAAACCAACGTTTCATTTTGATTCCAAGGAAAGGCATATTGAAAGAAGTAACGGGTCAAAAATGTATGGAGGTCCAATAAAAATTGTGTCGTTTGAAACAATCCAACAGGAAGATTGCTATAATCTGGTTTGGATTTTTTCGTACAGCGCATTCGCTTCTTCATAATGGAAAGCCATATTTCAAATTTCAATCGTCCTTCTTCTGTAATAGCAAAACTAAACTCTTTTTGCAGCAGATCTAAAAAAGTGTTTCCTGATAAATCACTGTATTCTTTTTTGTTTTCAAGATAGGGACGTCCAAACCAAAATAATTGGAAATAAAAATAACGAATTTGACTTTCTGGACCGGTCAGCCGCCCGCTTTTTATTTTCAGATGAAACTCATTTAAAGAATCATTTAATTCCTTCACTCTGCGAGACAAAGTAGCCGAACTGATATTAAGTTCCATGACAAGTTTCTGCCGATCAAATGAGCCATTTTCCAACAGATAAAGAAGTATCTGATATTTTGTAGAATAGCGCAAGTAACAATGATAATAAACATCGACTGCTGCTATATTTCCATGTCTGATTAATAAAATATTCCCTTCTTGGATAACAATTTCCAATTGTTTGATATTTTCCAAGTTAGCTTGTAAATAAAACAGATCTTCTTTCAAGGTAGCCCGATCAACTGATAAGCGGGTAAGTACGTTATTAACGGAAACCTCTCCTTTTTCCTCTAATAAAAGTTGGAAAAGTTTGATTTGCCGTTGTTCATTTTTTTCAAGCAAACTGAAAAGTTCCAAGTCCACTCCTTCAAGCATTTCTGATTTTAACAGCAGAAGTTTCCTTCTCATCCTTGAAAAAGAGGATCTGTGACAGTTATCACAGATCCATACAAATTCTAATCACTTAGCTGGTTGGCCCAGCTGTCAGTTCCCATGTGACCATGCCTTGATACGTTGCGCCAGGTTGAGCATTCGTACTGCTATTTACCTCTAAGAGTAAACCATCGGTATCGGGAAAGTCAACGAGAACCTCTCCTTTAGCTGTTCCATCACTCTCATAAATCAACGTGTTTTGACCTTGCTGAATCAATTGCTTTGATCCAGAATGATTGAAGTATAATTTTGTTCCGCTTAATTCTTGACCTTGATCATTCTTAAATAAAGAAGTCAATGTACCTGTCAGTTGCCAAGGAGACGTGCTTGGAAGCCGAGTATCCCGCACATCAAAAGAAAAATCGCCTTTTGATTCATAATAACTTGTCTTCAACGGTTTGGGGAGATCGTTACCAAATGTAAAATCATCTGGTACATTAACTAATGTTAATTCTTGTTTGGGGACAAGAATTGTTTTAGCAGATGTTTGGACAACTGGGTTAGGAAGCTTAGCACCATCTGCTAATGTAATATTGCTGGAAAGTACAGCTGCCTTTGTCAGTATGCTGACGGATTGTAAAGAAGTATCTACAGTATTTAATTGATAGTTGTAAGTAAGATGAATGGTATCTCCTATTTTGCTCAATAGATCTGCTGGGACAGAAACTCCTTGTTGAATGCCGGTATCTGCGATAGTTGTACCATTTAATTTTAAGGAACCATTGATATAAGTAGTATTTTCAGGAAGTGAGATCGTGATTTTTTTGTCGGTTATCGCATCCCCAGATTTTGTTAACGTGAATGTCACATTTTCTTGAATCGTATCTCCTGATAGAGCAGACAGGGGATCTCCTGTCTCAGGTTGTCTGCTAAGGTTTTTTAGCTGACTATCTGCACTCACAGATGGAAAATTAGCCACTGTTATTTGAGGAAGAGTGGTGATTCCAGCTTGTTCAGACTGCCATTTGTACGCAAAAGACGGATACATGTTAGTAAGTACATCGTCCACCAAGCGATAATCAAAATAATATTGCCCTGAAGCCAATGCAGGTAGTGTAGAAGTAGCTGTATTTACACCCCCGTTATTTGATTGGATCGTTTGGAAAAGTTGATCTGTCCATCCTGTCGCTAATTTTTGGGTTCCTTTCGAATAAAGCCTGTAATAGATCGAACCCTTTTTTAGTTCAGTTGCTGACCAATTGGCCGTGACTTGGTACGATGCAGAAGAAAGGAGCTTTCCCCACTGACTATCGGCTGTTAAGTTTGTTGGTAAAACCGTTCCGTCTAGCTTGTACTGCTCCAATACCTTTAAAGCAACAGGAGAAAGCAATCCGCCTTGCGCATCTTTCCCACTGTACACGATATTGGCTGTCTGATTCAATCCACTTGTGCTTGCTGGAGTATGAGTCAGTATTGCTCCTTGTGTAACGTTTTTTCCTGTAAAATAGTTGACTACGCGATCAAAGCGACTAAATGGCAACTGATCAAAACGTCCTTCAGTCAGCCCCATCGTCAATGTCCGACTATTGGTAGAGCCTGGAAGGTTCTGGTTATTTCCATCCACGTATTCTGTGGTATCAGCAAATGTATTATATTTTCCTGTTGAATCACTTGGTGAGATGTAACTATTCCACGTATTTATCTCTGCACTTGCAGAAAATGCATATGCTCCTGGATTCAAGTTTCCGCCAGTTAATTTAGGATAAAATCTACCTGCAGCTGGAGCTAAAATCGAATTGAACATACGATCTTGGATAATATTATTCGAATCATAAAAATCAACAGAAAAAACGGCCTTTTTAGACATAGAAGGTTGTAATTTACCCTTGGTCAAAATTTTGTTTGGACTCGTATCATATTTATCTCCGTTTTCTGTCATCTTCGCGACATTAGCTGTAACATCAAATTGAAGCGGGATATCGTCCACGTTGAATTCGCCTCGCGTAATAATAGCAATAATATCTGTCAATAGAGTATTTGTATCCCACGACCCCATCCCAAAACGCAAGGTATGGCTTCCTGCTGATAATAAACTTCCGCTAGTAACCTTGATGGGGGCACCGGCAATATACAAGTAGGCGTTGTTCCAGTCAATTGCTTTTAATACATCACTGCTTGATACATGTTCCGGCAAATTGATGATCGCCACAAATGCAAATCCTTGTGCAGTGATATTCACCAAATCAAGTACATTTGTTAGTTTCACATGGCTTTCCCAATGAAAACGGACCGTGCCACCTTTCCAAGGATCATTTGAACCATCGTTCAAATAAGTAGCAGTCAATTTAGGCAATTGGTTAGCCCCAGTTAGTTGGACAAGCTTCCCGCCATTGACTGCACTACGTCCACCATTTGGAGGTACGATATTTTCATACGTGTATGGATCATAAGAAATGGCAGGAGGCGTTGCTCCAACAGCTTCTGCCGAAGGTGAAAAGATAAATATACTTAAAACAAAAAGCGAAGTAAAAAAGAAGGAGCGAAAAAATGAAAATTTATTTTGTAGCAACATGTTCATCCTCCTTTTCCTTTCTTCTCCATAACAACAACCACGCAAGAAGCCATAATTCTATACCAATGATCAAATAAAGAAAACGGATCTTTTGTTCATTCGTCTCCGGGAATACGCCATGTTGATTAGATTCTTTATAAATCGGTAGCTGTGTCTGCTGTTTTGATGCGCCATTGACTGAACCACTTGGATGCGGAATTGGACTTAGATCATAAAATGTAATCGTACCTGAACTTTTGGTATCTGCTTGGACTGGCTCTTGCCAGCTGAAGAACAGCAAACTTGCAATAATCCCTCCCAATAAGATCGATGTTTTCAACGAAATCACCTCATCATGTTGTTTCTCCTTTTTTCTTTTTCTTGTGGACCCACAAAAACAGCAAAATCAACCATAACACTAGAACTGCAGCAACCAATCCTGCATAAAGCCATGGGAAAGATTGTTCTTGTACTGCAAAAACGGAATTTTCATTTACTTTTTGTGCTTTTTCTTTTTTGATCGTAAAGTTTTGTGTAAATCGCCATTCATTACTGTCGCCTGATTTTGCTATGATTTCTGCGCGGTAATCGCCGGCTTTTGCTTTATCACCAGCTAAATCAAGATTCAAGTGAAAATTCGAATTTGGTGCAACTAAAAATGCATTAGACGTATTTTCAATATAAAGCTGATTTTCATAAAAGATCTTGCTCGTAAATATCAAATTGCTGATAATCCTAGGCTGAGGATTTTGGAAACGAAGCTGAACAGTTGGCTTTGCGTTGACCTCGTCCAAATCTCCTGATAAAAGTTTCAGATCCGGTTCTATCGTCTCTTGACTTTCTTGTAAAACGACTGCGAGATTATAAGCAATACGATTTTTGATTTGTGCTCCTTCTGTAGCATTTTCTGTTTCAGCTTCTTCTTTAGGTGAAACATGAATACCCGCTAATACACGTCCCTTAAAGCTTTTTGCTGGGATTTTCACTTCTATAGGTACAGTTGTTTCTGCATGTGCTGATACATTGATTTCCTTTTTCGCAATGAGCAAAACGTCACGGACATCAAACGGCAATGTCTCATCTAACGTTGGGTTTTTTTGACTATAATCGATCGTTCCACCATCACTCGTTACCGCCGGATTGACAGAGACCTCAAATGTTCGTTCTTCATCTGAAGAATTGCTGATAATTACTTCTAGTGTCTGATTTTGTTCCGGTGCCACTAATAAATCAAAATAACCGATTGCTTTATCTATTTGGTTCTCTGGAAATACCGGTTTGATTCCAAAGTCTCCTGCTGAATCCTTTGCTTGGCTGATTGACGGAAAAATGAAAAATAGACTTAAAATAGAAAAAAACGAAACAAACAGTCGTTTACTTTGATTCATTGTCCACCACATCCTTTCAACAACAACTGCGGTAAAAAATCCTTCACCTATAGTATTTTCACCGCAGTTTGTTGAATTTATTTCATACTCTATGCTACTGGGCCAGCCACGAGGTTCCAAGTCAAATCAGCCGTGAATGTTCCAGCTGCTGCTTTCGGCACTTTCAGTGTGATATTTGCTGGATCATAAACAGAAAGCCATGTTCCCAGACCTTGATCTTTTGCTGCTGTAAATATTGGTGTCGCTGCACTTGCTTTACTCAACCCAGTTACAGTTTGACTAGTTGGTCCAGTGGATTCGTTATCTGACGTACTTTTAACAGTGGATGTTCCAAAATCTAATTCAGCGCCTTGCAAAACTTGTGAACCGTTTACAAAATCTGAAACCGAAACTGTCACGTTCCACCCTTGTGCTTGGCCATCTGCACCTACACCTCGACGATCTGATACTTGGAGATAAGGTGTATCGTTTTTTGAAGCGTCTACTTGATACGTTTTTGTTCCGCTTTCAATCTCGTGTGTACCAAATGGCAATTCGGGAACTACATCCAGTGTTAAAGGACCTGTCTGGCCAGTTGCTGGATTTTCCGGATCTGCTGGCTCTACTGGTTTTGAAGGATCAGTAGGGTTAAGAGGCTCCACGGTATTTGTTGGTTCAGTAAAGGTAATATCTCCTTTTGAAGTCGCTTGACCCTCAGCAAAAGCTGGTGTTGCCAAGCCGCCTAGAAGAAGTGTTGAAAGTAATAATGTCCCAATCATGTTCTTTTTCATAATAAATCACTCCTTTTTCTTAGTGACCTAAGTATAGTAGAGACAGTATGCAAAAAATCCTCATGAATTCATCCGCTTACTTGAAATTATGACCCTTTTTGTATAAAAGAGAAAAAAACAATAAAATCGTTTACATGAATATTCTTCCTTTTTTATTAAGTATGAAAAAATATTTCAATTTTATTTTTTCGTTTCAAATTATTCTATTAGTGACATCCTTGAACTATAAAAATAGGAGTACGGCATCATCTGCCGCACTCCTATTTTTTTCGTCATTTGTTTCTTAAATAAAACGATTCTCACGCAATTTTATTTTTTTGATATCTTCTACTGTTTGTGTTCCAGCTAATTGCATGACCATTTCCAATTCTGTTTTAAAGAAATCAAACACTTGATGGACTCCTGTACTTCCTCCTAAAGACAATCCATAAATAACGGGTCTGCCAATAGCAACAAGATCTGCACCTGATGCGATTGCTTTGAAAACATGCTGTCCGCGTCGTACACCGCTGTCAAACACGATTGGTACACGTTTATCTACTGCTTCTGCCACATATTGCAACGAATCAAACGCTGCTGGACCACCATCTAGTTGACGGCCACCATGATTAGATACCCAGATTCCGCCAGCACCAGATTCTAATGAACGATAGACATCTTCTTCTGACTGGACACCTTTCACATAGACTGGCAAATCAGAATGAGCAGCAATAAATTCTACATCTTTTGGACTAAGCTTCTGTTTGGAAGATTTGTACACAGCATCCATCGTTTGGCCTACTCCTGATTGATAAGCCTGAACGATCGGCATTGGCAGTGGGAAGGTAAACCCATTTCTGCGGTCTGTTTCACGGTTTCCGCCAACTGTTGCATCCGCTGTCAATACGATTGCTTTTGCTCCATTACGCTTGGCCACTTCAAGAATATCCAAATTGATCCCATCATCTTTGCTCATATAAAATTGAAACCATTGCGGTGCTTTCTCCCCGCCTGCTTCTCTTATCTCTTCTAATGTACAAGAAGCGTAAGAACTTGCTGTATAGATCGTCCCAAAATCTGCTACACCTTTTGCAGAAGCTTTCTCCGCCTTCACATGAGCTAAGCCATGAGCAGCAACTGGTGCCATGATGATTGGTGCAGTCAGCGTTTCTTTGTCAAAATGTGTAGTTGTATCGGGTAATTCTACATCTCTTAATACATGAGGAATAATCAGCTGATGATTGAATGCCCGTTCATTTTCTTGATAAGTAAATAAGTCGCCAGCACCACTGCTGATGTAACCATAACCACCAGCTGGAATCACTTGTGAAGCGGCTATTTCTAAATCTTCCATATTGATAAAATCCACTATTCCTTCATTTGTACCTGCTTGATACGTTTTTTCCATTTCAATGCCTTCCCTCTATAAAAAATTGAATGAATAATATGATAGCGTTTACACACTTTATATTACTCTTCCGTATTGATACAGGCAAATAATCTGTTTACATTTCAGTCATTCCAGTTGTTACTACTCTGAAAGAAATGTTTAGAACACAAATAGATAAAAAACGATGGGACTTTGACAAAAGTCGTGTCAAAGTCCCTTTTACGAAATACTGTGGATGCCTATTGAAATAAGTGCGGGTTGTTTCTTTGTATTTCAATCGTTTCTTGCCATTCTTCGTTTAATTTTGGATTACCGTTTTCTTCCTTGAACGCATAAGGTCCCAATCCAAAAAGCTCAGTTAGTATTTGATTCACGATTCCATATAGCTCGGTGTGATCGGACACATGATTATTGAAGATCATCTCATTATCACCACGTTTGAATCTCACATTCGGGCTCTCATGATGAACCTCTATGCAGTTTTCCCCTTTTTTTAACTGACGGATTTCTGAAAACATCTCATAAATATCTTCTCCAATAAAACCTTCAGCAAGCGCCAGACTGTCCACAAGACCGCCTACTGTCAACTCAGAGATTATCGCTTTGTTGGCACCAAGCTTTAATGTATAGCTTGTCGCTTCTACTACGCCACATGCATTGCAACCGCCTTCTGATAGTTCGCTTTTTCTGATCAATTGAACTTCTTGCATTTTCTGTTCCTCCTCTTAATTTTCTACTTATGTATTTTTATCACCTGACATAGGTGACTCCTATCAACGCTATCATGTGCTTTTTTCCTCAGAAATCCTATTTATCCATTCCATCTATCCCTTATTCTTCTACTTTTCTTTCTCTAGCATATAAGAGATACGCATAGTATTCAAGCAAGGATTGTCGATATAAAAAGAACAAATACTGCTATTTTGATTTCTTTTGGCTATATTACATATAAATAAAATTTATCATACCTGCTCTTTTTGACTATATCATCATCTGACTTCTATACTTCGTTTGTATTAAAACTTAGGAGGAATCATTCATGCTTACAGGGTTAAACTTATTAAATAATCCTTTTCTAAATAAAGGAACAGCTTTTACAAAAGAAGAACGGGCAAAATATGGAATCACTGGTATGCTTCCAAGTACTGTCCAAACACTGGAACAACAATCTGTTCAAGCTTATGGTCAATACTTAAGCAAACAAACAGATTTGGAAAAACGTATCTTCTTAATGAATCTATTCAATACGAATCGGACATTGTTTTATAAATTGATGGGCGAACATTTAGTTGAATTCATGCCTGTCGTTTATGATCCTGTCGTTGCGGATTCAATCGAACAATACAACGAAATTTTCTTGAAACCACAAGATGCTGCATTTCTTTCAATCGACGAACCAGAAAACATCAAAGCAAGTTTGAAGAACGCGGCAGATGGACGAGACATTCGTTTGATTGTTGTGACTGATGCAGAAGGAATCTTAGGTATGGGCGACTGGGGTGTGAACGGTGTTGACATCGCTATCGGCAAATTGATGGTCTATACTGCTGCGGCTGGTATTAATCCAGCACAAGTTTTGCCTGTATCGATCGACGCTGGTACTAATAATGAAGAATTATTGAATAATCCCTTATACTTAGGCAATCGTCATGCTCGTGTAGAAGGCGAAACTTACTATGAATTCATCGATCAATTCGTTCAATCAGCTACCGAATTATTCCCAGAATTGTTATTGCATTGGGAAGATTTTGGACGAGGAAATGCTGCAGCGATCTTAGAAAAATACGAAGATCAAATCACTACTTTCAACGACGATATCCAAGGTACAGGAATTGTTGTCCTAGCAGGTGTATTAGGCGGATTGAATATATCCGGTGAACAATTGAAAGATCAAATAATTTTGACATTTGGTGCTGGTACTGCTGGTGTGGGTATCGCAAACATCCTTTTAGATGAGATGATCCGTCAAGGTGTACCTGAAGAAGAAGCACGCCAACATTTCTATCAAGTAGATAAACAAGGTTTATTGTTTGAAGATACAGAAGGATTGACTCCTGGTCAAATCCCATTCGCTCGCAAACGCTCAGAATTCACTAATGCTGATGAATTGACAAACTTAGAAGCAGTTGTAAAAGCGATCCATCCGACAATCATGATTGGTACTTCTACCCAACCTGGAGCATTCACTGAAGAAATCGTGAAAGAAATGGCTGCTCATACACCACGTCCGATCATCATGCCTTTGTCTAATCCAACAAAATTGGCAGAAGCAAAAGCAAAAGATTTAATAGAATGGACGGACGGAAAAGCATTAGTTGGAACAGGTATCCCTGCTGCTGATGTTGAATATAATGGTGTAACTTACCAAATCGGTCAAGCAAATAATGCGTTGATGTACCCAGGTTTAGGACTTGGTTTGATTGCTTCAACAGCTACACGAGTAAATGCTGAAATCATTTCTCAAGCTAGTCGAGCATTAGGCGGAATCGTTGATGTAACAAAACCAGGAGCAGCTATCTTGCCTCCAGTAGCAAAAATCACTGAATTTTCTCAAACGATTGCTGAAACTGTCGCAAAATCAGTTGTCGCACAAAACTTGAATCGTGAAGAAATCACGGATATCAAAGAAGCAGTTGAATCTGCTAAATGGGTTCCTGAATATAAATCTTTAGAAGATTAAGATCGTTATAGTAAAAGAACATACAGAAACTTTGTATGACGTCTAAAAAGAAAAAAGCGACTGCGGCAAAACAGCGGCCAGCCAACTCCTGCTCTTTTGCCGCTTTTCTTTGGCTTTTTTCATACGATACAGAATAAGAAAGGATCTGTAAAAATGGCACAAAAAAAAACAACTGCAACTGCAGTTGAGGAAAAGAAAAAAGAAGGTTTTTGGTCCACAAAAATCACCGGCGTAAGTTTGCCACTTTATTTGATCATGGTCCTTGTCCTGATCATTGCAATGGCTTTAGGGAAATTACCGACGAATATGATTGGACCAATCGCAGTTTTGGTTATTTTCGGTAATTTATTTCATTTTATCGGGACAAAAATCCCTATCGTCAAAAGTTATTTGGGTGGTGGTTCCGTTTTTGCGATCTTCGCTTCTGCTGCGATTGCTACATTTGGGATCTTACCTGAGTATGTAGTGAAATCCACAGAAAACTTTGTCAGCAATATGGGCTTTTTGGACTTTTATATTGCTGCCTTGATTACTGGTAGCATCCTTGGTATGAACCGTAATCTATTGATGAAAGCTTCTGTTCGTTTTATTCCCGTTGCACTTATTTCAATGGTCGTCTCCTTTTTTGCCGTAGGACTCGTAGGTATGCTTATCGGAAATGGTTTTGCAAATTCCGTTTTATACATCTCATTACCTGCGATGGCTGGTGGTGTTGGAGCCGGAGCCGTTCCTTTATCAACGATTTATGCAAATGTTTTAGGTACGGATGCTTCTTCTATCATTTCCCGCCTGATTCCTGCTACAGCAATGACAAATGTCTTAGCTATCATCGGTGCAGCATTAGTTGCTCGTGCTGGACAATCAATGCCAAAATTCAACGGCAATGGTAAATTAATGGAAAAAGGCGATCTTGGCGATGGAAAACCTCGAACTGTGAAACCTTCCATTCCACAGTTAGGTGTTGGTTTGATGGTATCATTGACTTTCTTCATCTTAGGACAAATTGGTAACTATTTTGTTCCTAAAGTCCATGCATACGCATTTATGATTATTATCGTTGTCATCTGTAAAATCGCCAACCTATTACCAGAATATTATGAAGATGCAGCTATCATGTTCAATAACTTGATTGTCAAAAACTTGACAGCAGCTGTTCTTGCCGGTATCGGTATTGCGTTATTGAATCTAAATGTATTGGCTTCTGCTTTGACATGGCAATTTGTTGTCTTATGTTTGACAAGTGTTATCGCGATTTCAGTAGTTTCAGGATTTGTCGGTCGTTTGTTTGGTTTATATCCAATCGAATCAACTATTACTGCTGGCTTATGCAACAACTCGATGGGTGGTACAGGAAATGTAGCTGTCTTATCTGCAGCTAATCGGATGGAACTTATTGCTTTTGCTCAAATGGGCAATCGGCTTGGTGGTGCCATCGTTTTGATCATCTCAGGTTTCTTGATGCAATTACTTTCTTAGTCAAAAAAAATACCTGATCATCAAGTATCGGCTTGATGACCAGGTATTTTTTGATAAAAATTTACAGGATTTTCAAAAATCTTTTTTGCATTTTATCGGAATGATAACCGATGCGTTCATAAAATCGGTGTGCTTCTACTCTGTATTCTGCAGAATTAAGTCTTATTGCTGATATTCCTCGTCTTTTCGCTTCTTCTACGCCAGTCATCAAGGCCTTTCCGATTCCTCTTTTTTCAGCATGTTTAGACACAGCAAGTGCCATAATATTGAACATCGGATCGCTGAAAATCGATTCATAGGACTCCGCTTGTACATAGCCAGCTGCTTTTTTAGAAGTAGGATCTTCATAGACCAAGAAAAAATTTTTTTCTGGCTCCTTCAACAGTTTCTTCATTTGTCTCACCGTAACGGTGAATGGTACATCATATCCTAATTGTTCCGCATTGATTTCTCGTAGTGCTTCTGCATCTCCTAAACGCATTTCCCGCAACATCCAAATCACCAGCCAATTTTTATTTTTTTAAATGAATTTTTTTATCACAGTATACTCCTTTTTTCACTTAAAAAAAGACTTTTCAGTGATTTTGACTTGCTTGAATCCAGATCCTTCTAATGTTTGCAAGATGACGAAAGCATTGTAAAGATTGATCAAAAGAACCACGATGACAATCGCTTGAAAAATAAAGGTCACTTTTTTTGGAGACAAAACCCTGCTAAATCTTGCTCCCCACAAACCTCCAATAACAGCAGCGGGGATAACATAAAACAACATAGATAAATCAAAGCGCATAAAGCTACTTGTTAAAGCAATCGTTACCAATTTTGCCAGTTGAGAAAAGAAAATCGTAGATAGAGAATATAGTGTTGCTTCTTTTATTGGCAATGCAAACATCAGCATCAACAAAGAAACATTGACTGGTCCACCACCAATACCTAAAAAACTAGCTAAAAAGCCCAGAACCCCCCCACATATAAGGTACCAAGTCCATGACGTCAAATGAAATTTTGGCTGATGATGCTTGGTGTAGAAGAACGCAAAAACCAAGGTCAATACCGTCAAAAAAATTTGGATCAGCTGCACATGCTTCTCGTTTTCAAATAACTGTAAAAAAACTTCGAATACAATGTTGCCGACTACTCCTCCAACAACAGCTCCACTAGATACCCAACCGACAATCTGCCAATTCAGTGATTTCTCGCTTGATACTTGTCGCACAGTCGAAACAATGGACATCGTGAATACCGCAACTGTTGAGTAAAAAGAAATCCCTGCAACAGAATGGGCGCCGATAAGATCAAGAATCGGTTTGATCAACACGCCTCCACCCATCCCGGAAATAGCGCCAACTGTGTTCGCCAGAACGATCACCACAAAATAAATCAGACCAATCATCTTGTATTTCCTTTCTCTTGTTTATATCTTTTAGCGATTGTTACTCTTTTCTTTTATTATACAGTAAAAGAAACAAACGAGGCTTCGAAAGCTTTTCTACTTTTTAAGGAAATTTAGTGCTAAACGAAAAAACCGGGCTCTACTTTTCAGAGAGTCCAGCTTTTCTTACACCTTATCGATTCTTTTGTTCTATTCTTCTTCCGCCATGAATGTATTGAATACTTCTTCGATCATATCCCATTCTGCGTCTGTTTCGATTTGTTCTAACTCGCCTTCTGTTCCATCTTCGTTTTCGATGTATGCATAAGCTTGTAATTCTACATCTTCATCTTCTGAAACACCAGCTGGATATAAAAGAACATAGTTACGTCCAAATTCTTCTTGTCCGTCAACTGTTAGCAAGATTTCGTATAATGTTTCATTTCCTTGGTCATCCACCAATGTGATGTGTTCGTGTCCTTCGTGTTCGTGGGAATGATTATGTTCTGTCATAAGATTACCTCTTTTCTTTTTATTATTAAAATAATTGCTTACCTGAGCCGTCTAAATAATTTTGTAAAATCATCACAGCTGCTAATTTATCGATGACTTTTTTTCGTTTCGCTCTTGAAGTATTTGCCTGCTCTACTAGCATACGTTCTGCCTGAACAGTGGTTAGTCGTTCATCTTGATAATCAACCGGCAAGGAGAATAGTTCTTTGATCTTCTCTCCATATGACATGGAAGCTTCTGCCCTTGGTCCGATGGAATTGTTCATATTCTTAGGTAATCCAACTACAAAACGGTCTACTTCGTACTGCGCCACTAATTCCTTCAACCGATCAAAACCAAACTCTTCTTCTGCCTCATTGATTCGAATGATTTCTACTCCTTGAGCTGTCCAGCCAAAGGGATCGCTCACAGCAACGCCTACTGTCTTAGAACCGACATCCAAGCCCATTACTCTCATAAATTCACTCCATGATTTGAGAGGTAGTCTTTGACAATTACTTCCATGATTTCATCGCGTTCGTGACGGCGAATCAAATTTCGTGCATCACGATAACGAGGAATGTAGGCCGGGTCTCCAGAAAGCAAGTAGCCGACAATCTGATTGATTGGATTGTAGCCTTTTTCTTCCAAAGCCCGATAAACAATCGCTAATGTTTCGCTCACTTCTTTTTTGCGACTATCGTCAAAACCAAAACGTACGGTTTCATCTGTAAAACCCATGATTCTACACCTCTTTCCCGCAAGGTAATTCCAGCTTACCTTCTACACCCTTATTTTACTCGAAGAAAGGGAAAACTACAAACAAATATTCCAAACTTCTGAATAAATTAAGAAACACGATTTGTCTGATTTTTCCTTTTTTCTGTGGCTTTTTCAAAAGCCCTCTTTCCATAAAGTATACGCTATATTTCTTTGAAAGTATGTTTTTACACAATTTTTTCATAAAGTTCATAAAAAATTCGAATTGCTGCTACTAATTTTTCGTTTTCGTTGCTTGCCCTGTCTCATAATTGATGGTGTAGCCATCTTGAACATTGTAGATAAAGACATTGAATTCAATTTTTTTGTCTTCAATGCTTTCTGCTTCCAACTGCACACCTCTTGCTACCAGTTCATTTCCCTCGAAATGAGGAGTGACACGATAGCGTACATGATGATTTGTTTCCTTGATATATGCCGCAATATCATTTTCGTGGGCAAGCATGTACGGAGCATTCAACGAACGTGTCCCTGTCATTAAGTTTTTAATGTTATTATTTTGACCAGTCAACTGGAAACCAATCAAATGGCTGCGGTTGTATAACCATTGTCCGTCACTTAATTTCTTTTGTTTCCAACCTGTCGGATCAATATACAAAGGTTCTCTCTTTTCAGTAGGAAACAAGTCTTTTCCCAACATCGCATTGGCTTGTCCTACTCTGTTCAATTTGTCTATATTTGAATAGCTTTCCCATGTCCCTTTGGAAAGACTAAGATCCTCTTTTGTAAACTCCGGCTGATTCCCATTGATTTCTATTTCTTGATGTTTTCCATCATATTCTGGCACATCCGCTACTTGAGAAGCTTGCGGTGTGGAATCAAAAATGGTTGTAATTTGTTGGAAGATATCTGAATCTTTTTGTGTGGTGGAAATACCGAGTGCCCCTGCAATCACAGCAGCGACGATCCCCACGATCGCCTTGGTTGTTTTTTTGCTCATTTCTTTACTCCTTTACTAACAGTTCCCTAAATCTTAACATATGTTCCCCTATAAATAAATACTGGAAAGAAATAGAAACAGTAAAAAAATAAAACCAGTTTTTAGACGGCTTAAGAATACAAAAAAAGAGACGGATTCATCGTCTCTACTCAATCACAAAACACTATTTACAAGGTATTTATTATCATTCAAAAAATTTTTCTTAATACTCAAAACTAAACGGCTTCTGTACGACCTCTTGGTAAACAGTGTTCAAAAGCTTGCATCTGCGGTAATAAGTCCAACCAAGTCAAAAACATAAGAAGCTTTTTTGCTTGACTATTCTTATTACTTGATGCAGGGCAGCTTTTTCACAGCCTCTTTTAAGCGGGTGACGGGAATCGAACCCGCGACATCAGCTTGGGAAGCTGGGATTTTACCACTAAACTACACCCGCGATACAAAAACAGTATACGCCTCTTTCACTCCTTCCTCAAGTTTTTTTATTCTTTACGCTTCCGATATGTTTTGTAGTAAAATAAAACTAATCAATCAATTATTGGAGAAGATGCTATGACGGGAAAAGAATTAGATCTGCTGCTAGACACTTGTCTACTCGCTGGGAAAATCATGATGGAAAGCAATGCAGAGATGTATCGGGTAGAAGATACGATGAGTCGAATTGCTTTAGCTTCTGGAAATTTCCGTTTGGTCAGCTATGTCACGCAGACTGGTCTCTTTATTGGTCTTGATCGTACCTCGACCATTCGAATGGAACAAATCACCAACCGTTCGATCAATTTAGAAAAAGTAGTAAAAGTGAATGATCTTTCACGTAAGTATGTTGCTTCAGAACTAACATTAGAAGAACTTTACAGTGAATTGCAGGCAATCGACCGAGACCGTTCGTTCTTTCCTGTCTGGTTGCAGATCGTTAGTGCGGCAGTTATCAGTGGAACGATCATGGTGTTATTCGGCGGAAAGATGACCGATTTGCCTGTGACTTTAATTATTGGTGGATGGGGATACGCAGTTTATCTGTATAGTTTGAAATTTTTTAGAATCAAATTTTTATCGGAATTTTTATCTTCTTTATTGATTGGCATAGCTGCTATCTACAGTGTTCGTTTTGGCTTAGGAAGCAATCAGGATTTAATTATTATCGGATGTGTGATGCCTTTGGTTCCTGGGGTTCAAATTACGAATGCTATCCGTGATTTGCTAGCTGGTCATTATGTGTCAGGGGTTTCTCGCGGAACAGAAGCGATGATGACTGCTACGATGATTGGTTTTGCGATTGCTTTTATTTTCCAGCTTTTTTATTAAGAAAGGAGCACGAGTATGGGCACGATATTTATTCAATTTTCTTTTAGTTTTTTAGCGACTGCGGCATTTGCCATTGTTACAAATGTCCCTAGGCGTTCATTGATTTGTTGTGGTCTTTCTGGTGCTTTCGGCTGGATGATCTACTGGATCTGTGTTCAAATGGGCGGATCTGCTGCTTTCGGGTCATTGCTTGGCTCTTTAGGAGTCGCATTCATCAGTGATCTTTTCTCTAAGCGTTTGAGAATGCCTGTAACGATTTTCAATATTCCTGGGATGGTTCCTTTAGTTCCGGGTGGTTTGGCTTATCAAGCGGTTCGGAATCTCGTTACTGAATCCTATCAAGAAGCAGCTCACTATGCGGTCCAAGCAATCATGATAGCTGGAGCAATTGCTTTAGGTCTCGTATTATCGGAAGTCTTTAACCATAACATCCGCAACTTCAAAGTAAAGCGTGATGCCATCATGTTGAAACGAAAAAAACGGCTTTTTAAATAAACGAAGTGTAACAAAGAAAAGGTTGTGACAGAAGTGATTAGCTTCACGAAATAAGACAGGATTCACGAAAATGGTTTCTTAAATTTTTGTGAATCCTATCTTATTTTTCGAAGAAACTACTTCTGGAACACTGTTTAGTAGAAGGGGTGAGATCAGCATCTTGGTCCGAGTATTAGAGAAACAAAATGGAAGAAGGAACTTGCATGATTAACTTAAGTCTGTTTACTAAAAAGTGAGATATGATCCTTTATTTTTAATTTTTTAAAATGATTCATTCCTTATCTTTTCTTGAATAAATTTCTTTAGTTTATCAATACTTCTCTTACCCATCTCTAGTTGTTCTCCATTCGTAAACGTTACTACTTCATTTACTCGGCTAATAGATGTAATGTTTTCAGTATTAATGATGTAGACTTTTAAATCTTTACATAAATACTCATATTCCAGTGTTTTTTTATATTTTTTTATTGTGCCGTTTATGAGTGTCTCTTCGTCTTTCAATACCAAGCCTATCTTATCTTTATAGCCTGGCATGCTCATTAGATAAAGAATCTCATCGTAATGGATATAATGATCGCTATTGCCATAACGAACAGACGTCCACTTTTTTTTGTTCGCTTGTTGAACAGGCTCGTTCTCTTTTTCTTTCAATAAGTAACTTTGGATGTTTTTTTATTTTTTTCATAAGTGAATTCTTTTATCAAATACCCGCTAGGCGTAATATTTCGGTTAATAACAGCTATTGCTTTATTCGGATGAGAGGTCAAATAAACAATTTTACACTTCGCGTTCTTTTCTCTAAGCATTTCTCCTAGTTCAATCCCGCTGTAATAAGCGTTCAAATCGATATCAAAAAAAAAATATCCGATGAACGAATATCATTGTTTTTGACAAATTCAACAAACTGCATGACGTTCAATTCCTTGATTATCTCGAAATTCCAAGGAATCAGTAAATTTCTGGATTCTTCCAAAATATCTTCTATCATTTTTTCAAAAACCAAACTGTCATCCAAAATAAATATACGTGTTATCATACAAAGTACCTCCACTCGATATTTTACTATCAAAATCATTTCATACAACTTTTCAACATACATGTTAGGAATAAATTGTAATTCTCTTCACAATCTTTTCCAACACCTTTGAAACCGCTATTAACTACATTCAGCATGCAACTTCTAAAATAAATATCATTTTACAAAACATATCAAATAGCCAAATATCTCATACAAAAAAAGCCAGACAACCGACGTCCTTACACGTCAACTGTCTGAGCTATGTTCATTTATTTTTTTCTTTTAAAAAGAACGATACACATACTGATTTTTCGGAGCAGCGACTTTCTCTGCGTTTGTCACAACTACAGATGGAATTTCACGCTTGAATGGTTGATAATAGTCCGATTGGATGGTTCCTTCTATTTTATACCACTCATCATTTTTAACCGTTACTCCTTCAGGCATATGTGTTAACAAGCCAAAGACTCCTGAATCTGCCACACAATGGATAATACCGAAGCGGAACAAGAAGACATCTGCATTGCTATCGTTCGGTGTTTGGTAAACAAATCCTTCATAGCTGATTTTTTTGCCAATGAATTCGCTAGGGTAATTATAGATCAGCTCCATGACTTCTAAATAATTTTCATCTGTGATCTCGATAGTCTGCTTATCCCCATACTTCTCTTTCAGTTCACTCATTTGGTCTAAATAGTCTGACTTGTTGAAATAAATACTTGTATCTGGCTTTAGGTATTGTGTCTGCATTTCCGGATCACCTACCGATTCTTTGCTTACCGGAAAATTAAATCCTTTGGCTTCTACGATTGTAGTGTCCAGACTAACTGTTGGAAACAACGTACCAACGATCACTGGCAAAGCAAGCAGTACATAGGCGATTCCACGTTGATAAGGTTTCGATAACCCATGGTCGTGATCATGATCATGCTCGTGCGTCTCTTCCTCTGCTTTTCCGTTTTTGACCCACAAATACAGCTGAACTAAAGCCAAAAGAGCGGATAAAATCATCGAAAGAATAGCTAAATAACGATAGTGGACATTGATATATTGATCAAGTTTGCCAGAGACTTGCAAATACATCATCAATTCGAAATAGCCAGATAAAATCAAAAACCGCAGCATATTTTTCCTCCTAAATAAATAATGTGAATCCAACAACGCTAAGGGCAATCAGTCCGATCAGCGATAGAATAAAACGTCCTGTAAAATATCGTTTCATCATCAATAGATTTTTGATATCGACCATTGGACCAAAGACCAAAAAGGCAGCTACAGGTGCTGTGCCGAACAGACTTAACAATGAAGACCCGATAAACGCATCTGCTTCTGAACAAAGAGACATCGTAAAAGCTAATAACAGCATGATAATGATGGCTAAAATCTTTGTTGAGCCGAGCGTTAGCATCATTCTAGTTGGTAAATAAGTCTGCATCGCAGCTGCGATTAACCCACCAATAATCAAATAACGACCTGTATCAAAAAATTCATCGATTGAATGTGTCAACACATGCCCCGTTTGATGGAACAGCCGATTTTTTGACTCATTCTTATCACTGTGTTCTTCTTCATGGGCATGATGATGGTGATCTTCGGCTACTTTAGAGGAGATTTTTTCTTTCAATACAGCGTCTTTTTGAAAATAGGCAAGCCAGACACCAATCACAAGTGCAACAAAAAAGCTGCCTATCACTCGCCAGCTTGCCATCTGCCAAGAATTGCCAAATGCGATAAACGTGGAAAAAATCACGATGGGATTAATGATTGGCGCTGTCAGCATAAAAGCAAATGCTGTGTGGACCGGCACGCCTTTTTTTACAAACTGATGAACGATAGGTACGATGCCGCATTCACATGAAGGAAAGAAAAATCCTAAGATCGAACCAGTAAAAATAGAGAATATACGATTTTCAGGAAGCCATCGCTTCACACGTTCTGGGGTCAAAAATACTTGTAAGGCGCCTGAGATAAGACAACCTAATAGTACAAAGGGCAATGCTTCGATAACGATTGATAAGAAAATCGTACTCATCTGCAAAACCGAATTGGGAATAAAAGAAAACATGAGTTTCCTCCTTTTCATTTCTAGTTCATTCGCTTTGCAAATATACGCTTTTATTCAAAAAAAAACAAGTTGCTCTGTCAATTTTTACACAACTCTTATTTTTTATCGAAGCACTTCAATTGACTTTTTCTATTATTCCCATTAAATTAAGGTCTCGTACATATCACTTCTATCACAAAAGGGAGAATCAAAATGAAACAAACCACTAATTTGTCTGAAGTTCAAGACATACTGCAACAATCATCCCTTGCCATCGTTTATCTTTCGATGCCTAATTGCAGTGTTTGTCACGCTGTTCGTCCACGATTGGAGGAGCTGCTCACCCATTATGATATTCCGGCACTTCATTTGGATGCATTCGAAACGCCAGAAGTAGCTAGCAGATTTGAAGTATTGACTGCGCCAGTTGTTCTGATTTTTCATCATGGAAAAGAGATCTCTCGGCAAGCGCGGTTCATCGACTTTAAAAAAATCCGGCATTTACTAGATGAACTGACAGCAGAAGATGATTCTCTTTCTTATGAAGAAATCTTTCGAACAGAATAATCATTATCCAAACAGAAAAAAGCGATTGAACAAGTGAATGTTTTGCCTTCATTTGTTCAATCGCTTTTTATTTTTATTCTGCTGTATTTTCGGAATGCGCATTTGCGTCAGAATGCAAGAAATAGATCAAGGTTTGCAATTCATTCGTCAAATCAACATTTTGGATCAATACATCTGACGGAGCATTCAATCGAGCAGCGGTAAAGTTCAAGATTCCTTTGATTCCTGCTTCCGTTAACTGATTGACTACTTCTTGTGCTCTTTCAGCGGGAATCGTTAAAATCGCTACTTCGATTTGCTGGATCTTGATTTGTTCCGACATATCTTCCATTGGATAAACGGGGATACCGTCTACGATGCGTCCAACGATTTCTTCATTCACATCAAAAGCACAACTGATACGTATGCTATTACTTTGATGGAATTTATATTTTAGTAAAGCACTTCCCAAGTTCCCTACACCAATCAGCGCAACATTTGTCAATTGATCATCATTTAATGTCTTCGCAAAAAAGTGCATAAGATCTTCTACATCATACCCATACCCACGTTTTCCTAATTCGCCAAAATAAGAAAAATCTCGACGGATCGTTGCGCTATCTACTTGAACGGCTTCACTTAATTCAGTTGAAGACACTTTTTTCTTTCCAGCATTATTTAAAATCCTTAAATAACGATAATACAAAGGCAGTCTTTTTGCTGTCGCCTTTGGAATAATATGATCTTTCACGAAATGACCTCCACGTATTGTCTAATTACATCTTTGATTTCTCCATCATAGCAGTATTCATAGGAAAAAATCAATTCCATTGCTCAGATATTGTGAAATTTTATTCTTTATTCATTTATTTATCATTTCTGCAAATCTCGCAGTATAATGGAATATATGGTAGACTACTAATTGAAAAATAGTTTTTTATTTGAGGAGAATTCACAAAGTAGAAAAGAGGATTCCATGATATTATTACAAGCCAATCAGATTGCTCGCCATTTTGGTGCAGAAGTCTTATTTGAAAATATACATTTAGAAATCAGTACAGGCGCTCGTGTCGCTTTAGTTGGCAGAAATGGCGCTGGAAAATCGACTTTATTGAAGATCATTGCTGGAATTGAAGCACCTGATGAAGGAAAGATCGCTAAAAATAAAACAGCGACTCTCGGATACCTCGCTCAGGACACAGGACTTGATTCCAATGAAACAGTTTGGAACGAGATGCTGAAAGCTTTTGAACAAGTTAGACAAATGGAAGAGCGGATGCGCGAGCTAGAGATTTTCATTAGCGAAGGTACGCCAGACACACCTGCATATACTTCTTATTTAAAAGAATACGACCGGCTGCAACACGATTTTTCGGATCGAAACGGCTATGGTTATGAAAATGAAATTCGTTCCGTATTGCATGGTTTTAAATTTGATTCTTCCTTTTATGACCAGAAAATCGATACTTTATCAGGTGGACAGCGTACACGTTTAGCTCTAGCTCGCATGCTTTTGCAACACCCTGACATTTTGATTCTAGACGAACCCACGAACCACTTGGATATCGAGACACTTTCCTGGCTTGAAAATTATCTGCAAAGCTATACCGGTGCATTACTGATTGTTTCACATGACCGTTATTTCTTAGACAAAGTAGTCAATGAAGTTTATGAACTAAGCAGAAGAAAAATGCGCCATTACAAAGGCAACTACTCGAAGTATCTAGACTTGAAAGCAGAACAGCTGACAAGTGAATGGAAGGCTTATGAAAAGCAGCAGACAGAGATCCACAAATTAGAAGACTTCGTTGCTCGGAATCTTGTTCGTGCCTCTACCACTAAACGGGCGCAAAGTCGCAGAAAGACATTAGAAAAAATGGAACGACTGGATCGTCCTCAAGGGGATGAGAAACAAGCAAACTTTCTTTTCAGTATAGAAAAACCTTCTGGAAATGTTGTCTTGCAAATCGAAGATGCCGCTATCGGATATGATGATGTCACCTTATCTGAACCAATCAATTTGGATATCCGCCGACAAGAAGCGATTGCTCTAGTTGGTCCGAATGGTATCGGAAAATCAACGTTGCTGAAATCGATCATCCACCAGATCCCTTTTATCCGTGGCAAAGAAACGCTAGGGACAAATGTCACCATCGGCTATTATGATCAAGGGCAAGCTGATCTGCATACAAACAAGACGATTCTAGCAGAATTGTGGGATGAGCATCCTACCACTCCTGAAAAAGACATTCGAAGTGCTTTAGGTGCTTTCTTATTTTCTGGCGAAGATGTAGAAAAACCAATCCCTCTGTTAAGCGGCGGTGAAAAAGCACGGGTTGCTTTAGCCAAGCTAGCGATGAACAAAGAAAATTTTTTGATCTTGGACGAACCAACAAACCATTTAGATATTGACAACAAAGAAGTATTAGAAAATGCATTGATCGATTACGATGGCACACTGCTTTTTGTTTCCCATGACCGATATTTCATCAATCGGATCGCGACAAAAGTTGTCGAACTCTCTGAAAATGGCAGTAAAGTCTATCTTGGAGACTATGATTATTATTTAGAGAAAAAACAAGAAGAAGAAGAAATCGCCGAATTATTGGCACAAGATGAGCCAGAATCCGCTCCTGCTCCTACGAATAAATCCGATTATTACCAGAGCAAAGAACAGCAAAAGCTTATCCGTAGCCTTCAACGAAAAATCACTCAGGTTGAAGAAGAAATGACGCGGATCGATGAATGGATCGATCGGTTGGAACAAGAAATGGTCGCACCAGAAAATCTGGAAGATCACGTAAAACTCAATGAGCTGAACCAAGCTTTAGAATCAGCTAGACAAGATCAAGAAACAAAATTGTCGGAATGGGAAGAACTAAGCTTGGAATTAGAAGAATACGAGAATTAAAAGCCAATGGAAAGAGGTTGTGACAGCCCTGTTGTCATAGCCTCTTTCTTTTTTATGCAGAAACATAGCGAAACCGTTCTCTTTTTTCTTACTATTTTTCTCTACTGACAAAATAAACAATAATTTTCCGGCACAATTATTTGCTGTTTTTTGCCATAACATAGTACGATCAACATAGAAAAGGAGATGTTTTTATGAAAGTTGTTGTCATTGGCGGTGTAGCTGGCGGTCCTTCATTTGCCACTCGTTTCCGTCGATTGAATGAAGCACATGAAATCATTATCTATGAACGCGGAGAGAATATTTCTTACGCAAGTTGTGCTTTGCCTTATTATTTAGGTGGTGTGATCACGGACCGTGACTCGCTGATCGAACGTACACCAGAAATATTGAAAACAAAAAACAACATCGATGTCTTTACTAAACACGAAGTAACAGCAATCGATCCTTCTACTAAGCGATTGACAGTTAAAGACCTATCCACAAATGAAGAAACAAAAACAGATTACGATAAGTTGATCATCTCTTCTGGTGCTAGACCAGATTATCCGGATATTCCCGGAGTTTTTGAAGCAGAAAACGGCTTTGTCCTCCGTAGTGTGACGGATGCGGATCGAATCAAATCGTTCCTTGAAGAAAAAAATCCACAACATGTCGTCATTCTTGGTGCAGGTGTTATGGGTCTGGAATTAGCTGAGAATTTCAAGCATCGCGGCTTAGACGTGACTTTAATCGATCAATTGCCACAAGTCGCTTTCCCTTATGATCCAGAAATTGCTGATTTAGTTTATGACAAATTGCTGAAAGAAGGATTAGCCGTTCATTTAGAAACAAGAGTTACTGAGATCCGTGATAAAGGTCGAGAAATAGTATTATCAGATGGCTCCGTCCTTTCTGCTGATATGCTAATCTTTGCTGTTGGTGTTTCTCCGAATAATGAAGTGGTGAAAGCAGCCGGCATACAATTATCAGATACAGGCCAGATCATTGTTGATGACCAGTTACAAACTAATCTGCCGGACATCTATGCGAGTGGCGATATTATCGAAACGACTAGTGTAGTGACTGGTCAGCCGATCCAAAGTATGCTTTCCAGTGCGGCCAATCGTCAAGGACATATGTTGGCAGATATTTTAAATGGTACGCCTATGCGCTATCGCGGATATATTGGTGCAGGTGTCGCAAAAATCTTTGATCATACAGCAAGTTATACGGGAATGACAGAACATGCATTAAAAGCATCAGGCATAACAAATTATAAAACTGTTTTTATCACTCCTTTTGACCATGCCTATTTCTATCCAGAAGCTACAAGATTAAATCTAAAGCTGATTTTTGATGCAGATAGCGGTCGTATTTTAGGTGGACAAGCATTTGGAGAAAAAGGTGTCGATAAACGGATGGGAGAACTTTCTGTAGCGATCACCGGAAACTTGACAGTCTTTGATTTGCCTGATTTGGAGTTGCTTTACTCTCCACCGTATTCTACTACCCGTGACCCGTTGAATATAGCTGGTTATGTCGCAATCAATCAAATGACGAATATCGTAGAAACGATCAAAGCAAGTGATATACCCGAAAACGATTTGAAAGAAGCGTTCTTTTTAGATATACGTGAACCTAATAAAGCACCTTCTGGCAGTATCTCGGCAACAAAAAATATTCCAATGAATGAGTTACGAGATCGAATCAATGAAATCCCAAAAGATAAAAAAGTTTACATTACTTTCAGAAGAGGATTGAATACTTATACTTCTGCCCGAATCTTGGCAGGTTTGGGTATCAAAGCGATTTTGATTGAAGAATAAAAAAACGACCGCGGTGGGTAGCCGCGGTCTAGGAGTTATTTTTACTTGAGGAGTAAAAATGAAAAAGTATATAGGGTTGTTGGTTGGTATGTATATAGAATAGAAGATAAATGTGAAGAAATTGTGCATTATTTCTTCACATTTATTAGGTTATAGTTTAAGAAAGTTTAAACATTGCGCAATTTAATTATTTTAGCTGTTTCTTTTCATAAAAAAACATGTTGTGACTCTGAGACAAATCATAGTCCATAGTGATGTCTCTAGAGTAACTACGCCTAATATTACGAGGCATAATATTAATTCATCAGCACTAGTACCTAAACTAGCATCCCTTTCGAATATTTTTTCTTATATAATAAAGTTTGCTTTCACTCCTCTAATCTCACCAAATCGACTGGCTTGCATTGTGTGATACTAGGAACTGATTTGTTTAGAACGACTTTTCTATTGTAATCATATTTTTCGCCATCCTCGTTGTCTTCTGATCCTTCAATGAATGATCCCTAATGTGTGTATTAAGTAATTTAATTTTTTTGTTCCTATTTATTTAACAAATAAATAATATAAAAGGTAAATAAAAAAGAGTGGATTTCTCCACTCCATGAAAAGCCGACTTTTTGGGACGCTTTTTTTTGCCAAGCCTCACATTTTTATAGCCAAACTTCTTTTGCGACTTGCTGCAATAATTGGATTTTCTTCCATTGTTCTTCTTCTGTTAAATGGTTTCCTTCTTCTGTTGAAGCAAACCCACATTGAGGACTGATACTTAGATTTTCCAATGGTACAAATTGTTGTGCTTCTTTTATTCGTTCTTTTATTTTCTCCGTATCTTCCAAATCTGGAAACTTAGAAGTAACTAATCCTAAAACAACTTTACTTTCTTTGTTACTCCAATGTCTTAAAGGAGTAAAATCTCCTGCTCGGTCAGAATCGTATTCCAAAAAGAAACCATCATAATTTGTTGAAAACAACTCTTCTGCAATGGGTTCATATCCACCGGAAAACAGCCAAGAAGAAGCGTGATTCCCGCGGCAGATATGTGTTGTGATCGTCAAATCTTCTGGTTTGTCTTCCAGTGCGTTATTGATAATCTCTGTACAAATATGGGCCATTTCTTTCGGATCAATTCCTTTTTGAAGAAGTGCTTCTCTTTTAGTTTGATCAGCTAGAAACGCCCAATTTGTATCATCGAATTGCAGGTAACGGCAACCTTTTTCATAAAAAGCATGAATCGCTGCTTTGTAAGTAGAGGACAAGTCCTCATAAAAATCAGCTAGATCAGGATAAATCTCCTTGATTTTTGAAGAACCATCATTAGATAGAATCTCTTGTCGTAAAATCATCGTGGGACTAGGGATCGTTGCTTTTGCAACAAAAGTATCATCTGTTTCCACTACTTCTTTCAGAAAAGCAAAATCTTTTAAAAATGGGTGATTTGGATTGAAAGATAATTTATCTACTACCCGAATATTATAAGCTGGAGCTGCTTTTCCGTGGAATGTTTGATTATATCCAGTTTCTGGAACATAGCCTTCGATACCATTTAGTTCTTCTAAAAAATCAAGATGCCAAAATCCACGCCGAAATTCACCATCTGTAATTCCTTTGATGCCGACTGCTTTTTGGTCTTCCACTAATTTTTTTATTTCCTGGTCTTCGATTGCACGAAGTTCTTCTTTTGAAAGTAAGCCTTCTTGAACTTTTTTTCTTGCTTCTTTGATCGATTGCGGGCGTAAGAAACTTCCGACATGATCTACTGTAAATGGTCTATTTTTGCTCATTTCACTCACTCTTTTCTTTGTTTTTTGTAAAAAAAAATCCTTTTACTAGCAAATACTAGTAAAAGGACGATTATACTCGTGGTACCACCTTTTTTCAGAAAAAACATTCTTTCTCTCAGCCTGACAATAAAATCAGTGGTCTTGGTAACGAAAGACTGTTCGTTTTTGCCTACCTTTCGACAAAAAAATCCTCTAAGGCCATTTTCGACAGTCAACTTCTAGCTTTTTACACCAACCAAAGCCTCTCTTGAACCATTTTCTGTCTACTTTCCTTCTCATCGGATACTATTAGAATAAAATTAGAATAGCATGTTTGAAAGAAAAGTCAATAGGGAATAAGAACAAACAAAAACTAATTTGTTATTCTTAGTAATTTGTTTGTGGAATACAATAAAGCTTTTCTAATATGATAATTATTCAGTCGTCCTTTCATCTTAGATCACTTCCTTAAAATGATCATACCCGTTTCAACCACATAAAAAAGGACTTAATTTTGAAAAATTTCCCATCAAAACTAAGTCCTTTTTATTATAGTTATGCAAATTTGCTTATTTTCTCGCTATTTCCGATACATCTTGAATTCTAAGAATAGGTCATTATAGATGCCTAGGTATTTCGATCCTAGATCTTCGTAGACTTCAAGATGGGAGATCGTGTCATCAGATGGATAGAATTGTTCGTCCGACGAAATGTCTTTTGGCAATAACGCTTTTGCTTTTTCATTTGGTGTAGAATAACCAATATACTCTGCATTTTGTGCCGCATTTTCCGGTTCTAGCATAAAGTTGATGAAATCATAGGCACCTTCTTTATTTTTCACGGTTTTTGGCATAACGATATTATCAAACCAAAGATTGGAACCTTCTGGTGGGATTACGTAATGTAAATGTTCATTTTCCCACATCATATCGGCAGCTTCGCCAGAAAATGTCACTGCCACGGAGGCTTCTTCATTGATCATATACATTTTGATCTCATCTGCCACGATTGCTTTGACATTTGGCGTTAAATGATTCAATTTATTTGCTGCTTCTGTCAGCTGTGCCATATTCTTACTATTCAAAGAATAGCCTAAACTATTCAAAGAAAGCCCCATAACTTCTCGTGCACCGTCAATCAGCATCAAACTGTCTTTTAATTCCGGCTTCCACAAATCATCCCAATGCTTAATTTGATCTGCATCAAAGAATTTATCGTTATATACGATCCCTAAAGTTCCCCAAAAATATGGAATCGAATACTGATTATCTGGATCAAAATCCAAGTCTAAAAATCGTGGATCAATATTATTTAATCCTTTGATCTTCGAATGATCTAATGGAAGTACTAGTTTTTCTTTGATCATTTTTTGGATCATATATTCACTTGGTATAGCGATGTCGTAGTTTGTCCCACCTTGCTGGATTTTTGTGAACATCGCTTCATTAGAATCAAATGTTTCATAATTCACTTTGTATCCATATTCTTTTTCAAATTTCGTGATCAAACTAGGATCGATATAATCTCCCCAGTTATAGATGGTAAGTACCTTTGCTCCACTCATGCCACTTGTTTTTTCAAGTTGACGAACACCAAGCAGCAGCACCGCAATAATGATGAGAATACCTAAAAACAGAGATTGTAATTTTTTCATCGCAGCCGTGCCACCCCCTCGCGTACTCTTCTGTTTTTCTTCAGCCGTTTTGGACGGTTTTCTTTACTAATGAAGTAGTATCCAATGACCAATATCATGGAGAACAAGAAAACTAATGCACTTAGCGCATTGATTTCTAAACTGATTCCTTGTCTTGCACGAGAATAAATCTCTACTGAGAGCGTCGTAAAGCCATTTCCTGTGACGAAAAACGTAACCGCAAAATCATCAAGAGAATAGGTAAATGCCATAAAATATCCAGCTATGATTCCTGGAGAAAGATAAGGCAAAATGATATTTTTGACTACTTGGAAATTATTAGCACCAAGATCTCTAGCCGCATCAACCATTGAATCGTTCATTTCTTGCAATTTTGGCAAGACCATCAAGACGACGATTGGAATGCTGAAAGCAATATGGGAAAGCAATACACTCTGAAAACCTAATCCGAATCCTAGTAGTGTAAAGAAAATCAAGAAACTAGCACCGATAATAACATCAGGAGAGACTAATAAGATGTTATTCATGCTCAACAACGCTGTCCGTGCACGTCGTTTTTTCGTGTAATAGATCCCCATAGCCCCAAATGTCCCGATGATCGTGGCGATCAATGCAGATAAGAAAGCCAGCATGAACGTATTCAATACGATAATGATCAAACGTGTATCTTCAAAAACAGCTTCATAATTTTCCCAAGTAAATCCTGTAAAGCTGTTCATCGTTCCTCCTTCATTGAAGGAATAAAAAATCAGATAGAAGATCGGTGCATATAAGAATAAAAAAACGATCCCTAAATAAAGATACGACCATTTAAATTTTTTCATTTATGAGCGACCTCCTTTTTTCTTCTCGCCTGTCAGGAGCATCACGATAAACATAGCAATGATTAAAATCACACCGATTGTAGAACCCATCCCCCAGTTTTGTGTAACCAAGAAATGCTGTTCGATAGCCGTTCCTAAAGTGATCACCCGATTTCCGCCAATCAGACGAGTCAGCATGAATAAAGAAAGAGAAGGAATAAATACTGCTTGAACACCACTTTTCACACCATTTAATGATAACGGAAAAATCACTCGTCGGAAGGTCTCAAAGCTATTCGCGCCTAAATCTCTGCTAGCACTGATCAAAGAAGGATTCATCTCTTCCAATGCATTGAAAATTGGCATAATCATGAATGGAATCTCGATATACGTTGCCACGAACAGAAAACTGAAGTCTGTGAATAATATCTGTTTCGGCCCGATCCCGATAAAATCAAAGAAATGATTCACGCTGCCGTGCACACTGAAAATCCCAATAAATGCGTAAGCTTTAAGCAGCAGATTCACCCATGTAGGCAAAATAATCAGCATCAGCCATAATTGCTTGTGCTTCAGTTTTGTTAAAAAATAAGCAGTCGGGTAACTGATGATCAGCGTGAAAAACGTGATCAAAAATGCATACCATACAGAATTGATCGTCATAGAAAGCGATGTCCCCGACGTAAAATAAGATAGATAATTATTCAGCGTGAATTGCCCATTCATATCAAAAAAAGATTGATAAATGATCATTAATACAGGCGCGATCACGAATAAACCGAGCCACAAAATATAAGGGACGGAATAGATCCTGCGCATTGTTTTCATTCTTGTCCCCCCCTATTCTTCGTAGCTGTCAAGACGTGCATCGAATTCTTCTTCAGACTCGTTGAAACGCATGACATGGATATCTTCTGGCTCAAAGGCCAATCCTACTTTGCTTCCTTCTTTAGCTTTTTTCGTTGAATGGACCATCCATTCATTTTGCTGTTCATCATAACAGATGATTTCATAATGGACACCACGAAACAGCTGAGTATCGACCGTTACGACTAGTTTTCCTTTATCTGGTGTCGTGATCGTCAAATCCTCTGGGCGTAAAACAACTTCAACTGGTTCATTTAGACGCATCCCGCCATCGACACATTCAAATTGCTTACCAACAAACTCAACTAGATTATCTTCGATCATTACACCGTCCACGATATTGCTCTCCCCAACAAAATCAGCAACGAAATGATTGATTGGCTCATCATAAATATCTACGGGTGTACCACTTTGGACGATTTTCCCTTTATTCATGACAAAAATCTCATCACTCATTGCCAACGCTTCTTCTTGGTCATGAGTAACAAAAATAAACGTGATTCCTAATCGTTGTTGCAGATCCCGCAGTTCATACTGCATATCTGTACGTAGTTTCAAATCAAGCGCCGATAACGGTTCATCTAGTAGCAATACTTTCGGTTCATTTACAATTGCTCGTGCAATCGCTACGCGCTGTCTTTGACCACCAGACATTTCACTGATCTCCCGTTTTTCGTATCCAGGAAGCTGGACCATACGCAAAGCATCTTTTACCTTCTTTTCGATATCTGATTTGGACATTTTCTTGATCTTCAATCCAAAAGCAACGTTATCAAAAACATTCATATGAGGAAAAAGTGCATAATCTTGGAAGACTGTATTTACTTGTCGCTTATTAGCTGGCAAATCATTCAACCGTTTCCCTTCAAAATAGATGTCCCCTTCTGTAGCTTCGGTGAATCCAGCTATAATACGTAGGATCGTTGTTTTGCCACAGCCGGAAGGACCAAGCAGTGTATAAAATTTTCCTTGTTCGATCTCAAAACTTACTTTTTTTAATACTGTTTCATCATCATAGCGTTTCACTACTTGATCAAATGAAATGATTGGTTTCTCCACGTTTTTACCCCCTATATTACAAATATGATTGCGTTGCAACAATCAATACTTTTGTTCGTTTTTTGAGATGATTCCTTAATTGATGTTGTTTTGTCGCTTGATAATAGATCGACTGTCCTGCTTTTGCCACATAGACCGTCTCTCCTAAGCTTAACTCTAATTCCCCTTCTAATACAAAAATAAACGTTTCAGATAATGAAGGTTCAAACGTCTTATATTCTCCTGCACCTTCAAAAGTCAGCAAGACAGGTTCCATTTCTTTTTCATTCGAATCAGCCACGAGCCATTCCAATTCATACCCGTTTTCTTCATCGAAATAAACCGTATGATCTTCTTTTGAATAAACCACTTGCAGATTCGCTGCTTCTTGATGAAAAAATTCTTCTGGAGTCACACCTAAGACTTCAAGAATAGAAAAGAATGTTTCCATTGATGGTGAACTTAAATCTCGTTCCAACTGGGAAATATACCCTTTTGACAAATCTGTGCGTTCGCCTAGTTCTTCTTGTGTCAAATTCTTTTGGATGCGCAAATTTCTTAACTTCTCACCAATTTCCATAATTTCCTCCGAATCGAAGTTTTCTAATAGTAAACTTCCTGTTTACTACCACTCGTATTAGTATACGAAATTTATTGAAAAAGGCAACCCTTTGTAAAATTTTTTTTGCTGAATATTTCTTTATCTTTTGGAATAAATTCTAGTTGTTTGATTCTTTATTTTTCACCTAATTTTTGTCTAAATTTACGGAAGAACAAGAATAAAAGAGTAGGCTTTATGGTATGATAAAAGAAAATTTTAAAAGGAGTGGCTCACGAATGAACGCTTTTCGATCTTTTCAGGTAATAAAGGAACCTGTTTTCCATACAGCAATCAGTGATCTGACATTTACTGAGTTGGCTGAAAATGAAGTCTTGGTAAAAATTGCCTATTCTGATGTCAATTACAAAGATGCATTGGCAATGAGCGAATCTGGTCAGGTGATACGAACCTATCCGATGACTCCAGGGATTGATTTATCCGGAACTGTCGTCCAAAGTAACAATCCACGTTTTTCAAAAGAAGATCTTGTACTTGCTACTGGTTTTGGGCTTGGCGTCACCCATCCAGGCGGTTATAGCCAATATCAAAAAGTACCAGGAGACTGGTTAGTTCCTCTACCAAAAAATATGACGCTGCGTCAAGCGATGATCCTTGGTACAGCAGGCTTTACTGCTATGTTATGTGTGAACGCTTTAATCCGTCAAGGTATGACCTCCGATAAAAAAGTTGTCGTTACTGGTGCTTCTGGCGGTGTAGGCAGTACAGCGATAGCTCTGTTACATACACTTGGATTCCAGTCAATCATTGCCTTTTCCAGAAAAGAAGAGTCTGTCACATGGCTAAAAAGTCTAGGTGCTTCTCAAGTCGTACGACCTGATGAATTTCTGCCAGAGACAACAAAAGCTTTAGGAAAACAGCAAATCGACTATGTCATCGACACAGTAGGTGGCGAGCAGCTAAGTAGTCTTCTTCCATTGATCTCTTATAACGGTGCAGTAGCTTTATGTGGCAATGCTGGGGGAATCAAACTAAACGCGACTGTCTTGCCTTTTATTCTGCGAAACATCCAGTTGATTGGAATTGATTCTGTCAATGTACCAATAGATCAACGTCTTTCTTTATGGCAACAGATGGCGGATTTGCAGATTGCAGATGAACTGGTCGTTCAAGAGATTACTCTGGATCAATTGCCTGAAACAGCATCTAAACTACTTGCTGGAACACACCAAGGAAGAACACTAGTAAATGTAGGTGACCATAAATGAAGATTCTAATCACAGCTGGAGGAACGACTGAAAAAATCGATCAAGTACGTGCTATTACAAATCATTCGACAGGACGATTAGGGCAAGCATTAGCTGATTATTTAGCTGCCAATCCGGATACCACAATCGATTACGTGACTACGAAACAAGCACTGAAACCGAAAAGACACTCCAATATAACGATTTATACGATCGAATCTGCACTGGACTTATTTTTACAATTAGAAGCACTAACGAAAAAAGAACACTACGATGCGATTATCCACAGTATGGCAGTCAGTGATTTTACTCCTGCTTTTAGTTTTTCAGAAGAACAGCTGGCAAAAAACCTACCCACTTCTTCAACGCAAGAAGAACTGGACAATTGGTTTGCGGAAAATGAACAGACAGATACCACTGTTTCAAAGATCTCTTCTGACACCGAGCATCTTGTGCTCGTTTTGAAGAAAACACCAAAAATCATTTCTTATCTACGTGAATGGCAGCCAAAAGCAAAAATCATTGGTTTCAAACTATTAGTAGATGTACCAAAGGAATCTCTTCTGGCAGTCGCAAAAAATAGTCTGATAAATAACAAAACTGATTTTATTTTCGCAAATGATTTGACGGAAATCCATGGCGAGACACACCACGGCTATCTCTTATCTAAAGATGGAACAGTGGAAGAAGCTCAAAGTAAATCTGAGATTGCTGCATTGATTACTGAGAAAATTAGATTGGAGGAATCAAAATGAAAAAGATCTTACTAGGCGTTACTGGAAGTATTTCTGCTTACAAAAGCGCTGATCTTACAAGTCAATTCGTCAAATTAGGTGCCCAGGTAGATGTGATTATGTCTAAAAGCAGCACATATTTTATCACGCCATTAACCTTGCAATCTCTGTCGAAGCGCGCAGTCCATACAGACGTCATGCAAGAATCAAATCCGCAGGTAATCAATCATATCGAACTAGCAAAACAAGCTGACTTGTTTCTCATCGCGCCTGCTACAGCAAACATTATCGGTAAGCTAGCAAATGGCATTGCAGACGATCTTCTTTCAACAGTCGCAATGGCGCTTCCAGTGGGAACACCAAAATTGATTGCCCCTGCCATGAACACGAATATGTATCAAAACCCGATCACTCAGCGTAATCTGGAAACATTGAGATCTGTCGGCTATCAGGAAATTGAACCAAGAGAATCTCTTTTAGCTTGTGGAGATTTTGGAAAAGGTGCCTTAGCTGATATTCAGACGATCATCGAACAGGTCATGCTGACTCTTAATGAAAGAAATGCTTAGAAAAAAGGAGTACTTATGAAAAATACAAAAAACTTTACATTAACTGCGATGTTTTTAGCTATTTTGATTTTATTAGCTGTTACGCCTTTAGGTTTTATCCCTATCGGTCCAATCAATGCAACAACCATGCATATTCCTGTAATCATTGCTTCGATCGTTTTAGGACCAAGACTAGGTGCTTTTCTTGGCGGTACATTTGGACTGATCAGCATGATCCGTAGCACAGTTATCCAAACACCTTTGTCTTTTGTCTTTTCTCCGTTTATCCCAGTCATCGGAACAGAACATGGAAGCTGGAAAGCCTTGCTGATCGCGTTTATTCCTCGCATCTTGATTGGGGTGGTTCCTTATTTCGTTTATAAAGGTCTGCGCAAACTAATGAAACAAAAAGCAGATTCCGTTTCTTTATTCTTAGCTGGACTTTCCGGTTCATTGACCAATACGATTTTAGTGATGAATATGATCTACTTTTTATTCCAGCAAGATTATGCCAAAGTCATCGGAACAAATTTAAATGCTGTTTATTCAGCTATTCTAGCGGTTATTTTTACAAGTGGTATACCTGAAGGAATCGTCGCAGGTCTTGCGACTGCAGCAGTATGCAATGTCTTGTTAAGATACTTCAAGCACCCTTCTCTTACTAACTGATAGTCATCGTAGCCGATCTCTGATTTTTTTCTCTTTTGGTGTTACTATTGAATGGAAAGATTTGACGTCGAAAGGATGATCCAAATGAAAATTTTTGTTGTAGGTGCAAACGGACAAATTGGCCGATACCTGATAAAAGATTTAGCTCCAAGTTCCCATGAAATTTTTGCAGGGGTAAGAGATGTCGCTTCCCAAACATTAGTAAAAAAAGAGAATGTTTCGTATGTCTCTTTTGATTTAACTTGGTCCGTGGAAAAAATGACCGAAGCATTCAAAGGCATCGATGTATTGATTTTTACTGCCGGCTCTCAAGGAAAGAATCTTCTGCAAGTAGACTTGGATGGCGCAATCAAAACAGTGATCGCAGCTGAAAATGCGCATGTCTCTCGCTATCTGATGGTCAGTGCTGTTTATGCAGATGAACCAGCAAAATGGCCTGAGTCCATGACAGATTATTATATTACTAAACATTATGCAGATGAATGGCTGAAACGAACTAACTTAGATTTTGTCATTCTTCAACCAGTCACATTGACTAACGATGAAGAAGTTACTTCCATTCAATTAACTAAGCCTAATGAGAAGGCATCAAAAACGATCACTCGCTCTACAGTTGCTGCTGTACTTGCCGCTCTAGTGGAAGAAACGGATATTTCCCGTACGACTCTTGTACTTTCCGAAGGCAGCAAAGAATTGGATGCAGCATTCCAAGAATGGGCAAAGGAGGAATAGATCCATGCGTGCCATTTCAATCAAGCATCCTGGTTCTGTAGATGTATTAGAACAAATTGAAGTGCCTGTTCCTAAACCAAAACAAGGCGAATTACTGATCAAAGTCCATACAGCAGCTGTCAATCGAACAGATATTATGAAAAGAGAATCAGTCTCTTTGAAACCTCCCTACCCTATTTTGGGAGTCGAAGTAGCTGGAGAGGTAGTTGAGAATAAAAGTGATATCTCCACTTTTACTCCTGGGACAAAAGTATACGGATTAGTCAATCTAGGTGGTTATGCCGAATATGCTGTGATGCCTGCCGATCGTGCAATCCTTCTCCCTGATACGCTAGACTATGTTTCTGCTGCTGGAATCTCAGAAGTTTTTTTGACTGCTTATCAAACACTTTACTGGCTTGGAAAATTGCAAGAAGGCGAAACTGTCTTGATCCATGCAGGAGCAAGTGGTGTGGGAACAGCAGCGATCCAATTAGCTAGACAGCTTTCTCACGCGAAAATCATCGTTACTGCAGGATCAGAAGAAAAACTCGCCTTTTGTAAAGAACTTGGTGCAGATGAATTGATCAACTATAAAAAACAAGACTTTCAAGAAGAGGTACGAAAAATCACTGAAGGTCGGGGAGTCGATGTTATTTTGGATTTCATCGGCGCTTCTTACTGGGAAAAGAATTTAGCTTCTATAGCCGTTGATGGACGTTGGGTCTTGATTGGTATGCTAGGTGGGACCATCGTGCCTGAGATAGACCTTGGTGTATTGATTGGGAAACGTGTCCAACTGCTTGGTACATTATTGACACCTAGAAGTGATCAGTATAAAGCAGAGCTCGCACAAACTTTTATGCAAAAAGCTGGGCCTTTTCTAGAAAATGGCAAAATTCGGCCAATCATTGACCGTACATTCCAATTCAGCGCAGTCAAACAAGCGCATGAATATATGGAAGCAAACAAAAACATCGGAAAAATCATTTTGAAGATAACTGAATAAAATCATGCTGATCAAAAAAGAGGCTGGGACAGAAGCGTTTAACTCCAAGAAATAAGAAGAAATTCACGAAAATTGCTTTTCAAATTTTTGTGAATTTCAGCTAATTTCCAAAGGAGTTGCTTCTGCTTCCGCCGTTTATACGTATTTAGAGCGTGAGACAAAAGCGTTCTTTACTTTTGTCCCACGCTCTTTTTCCGAATAAACGGTGTTCAAAAGCTTGCATCTGCGGTAATAAGTCCAACCAAGTTAAAAACATAAGAAGCTGTTTTTACTTGGCTGTTCTTATTACTTGATGCAGGGCAGCTTTTTCACAACCTCTTCACTAAACGGTATTCAATCAGCTGACCCTCGGTATTAGCTTAAAAAACGGCAAAATATGAGGAACTATTTTGCCGTTTGTTTCTCTAATACTCAGGTCAAAACGCTGATTTCACAACCTCTTTTTATTTACGTTCTATTTCATTCATTTTCCGAAGCAAATCGAGCTGCTTGTATGCCCGCTTGTCGCCCAAAAATAATGATCTCCGCAACTGAATTTCCACCGATCCGGTTGTTTCCATGTAAGCCACCTGTGACTTCACCAGCAGCATATAACCCCCTAATTGGCTGGTTTTCTTTATCTAATACTTCAGTGTTCGTATTGATTTTCACACCGCCCATCGTGTAATGGATTCCTGGTGCGATTTTGATCGCATAATAATTCGGAGACGATAAGTCATGTTCCATGGCTGTGGCACGGTTGAATTGAGCATCTTTTTTCTCCGCAACATCCGTATTCCATCCATCAACTGTTTTTGCTAGTGTTTCTTTTGGTAAATCGATTTTTTCTGCTAATTCTTCCATTGTCTTTCCAGTTGTGACATATCCTTTTTGGTCATAAAATTCAATAGCTGCGGCACGATCACGCACGCCTTGGTCAAAAATCAAATAAGCTGATTTTTCAGGCAATGCTGTAATTGCTGCAGATACTTTATCCCTTGTATCCATTTCATTGACAAATCTTTTCCCCTCTTGATCGACCAAGATTGCTCCTTCTCCGCGAACAACCTCACCAATCAAGACCCCCTCATCCTGCTGCACAGTTGGATGAATTTGTATTTTATCCATATCAACGGTTTGTCCACCTAATTTTTCAATCATGGTGATACCATCTCCAGTTGATCCTTCTTGATTTGTCGTAATATAATCAGCTAAATCGGGACGATATTTTTCAATAAATTCTTTGCTGGCACCAAAACCGCCTGTGGTAACTACGATTGCTTTTCCGGTGACCTCTTTTGGTTCTTCTCCTTGAACATGTACAGTCACTTCATTGACCGTTTCCCCATTTTTCTTAATGTCTGTCACATCTGCGTTGACAAAAATAGGGATTTCCCGCTCATGGACGTTATTCAATAACCCCTCCACTAAGTATCCACCAATAGCCGAGCCATCAGACGGACGATGTGTCCTCTTTTCACTCATCCCTCCAGTGATCGTTAAGTTGTCCAGTTTGATACCGTTTTGATCTAGCCAATCGACCGCATCAGCAGAGTGATCGACAAAGTATCGAAGCATTTCTTTATCATTCGTTCCTCCACCACCTTTTAGCGTTTCTTCATAGAAGGCATCATTCGAGTCTTTGATTCCTTCTTCTTTTTGAAATTTTGTTTCTGAAGCATTCATACCGCTTGATGATTTAGATGTGTTTCCTCCGGCAACAGGCATCTTTTCCAAAATTACTGGATTCAACCCAGCATCTTTTGCTTCGATAGCTGCTGCCATCCCTGCACCACCAGCTCCAATAATCACGACATCATAAGATTCTTTCATTTCTTTTGGATCTGTATATACTTGTTCAGAAGCGCCTGATGATACTTCGGCAGATTCCTTCGTACTAGAACTTGTCTGCGCTGTATTTTTCTGATCTGCGCCGCATGCGCTCATAGCAAGAAGTGCAACGGCTGTTAATAAACCAGCAACTAATTTTTTCATTTGTATCCCCCTTTTCTCCTTATACTATATTAAGTGATTTTTTTCACAATATCAACTCTGTTTTTCTTTAAGTCATATAGCTTTGGTAAACACACGCTTCTTAGTATAATTAAGGATATACATGAAGGAGTTATTTTATGAATCATTTGAAAACCTTTTTTACGAACAGTACAAAAACTGCAGGTAGAATCACAAACGGAATCTATATTTTATTACGTATCATCGTCGTTATTATGCTAGTGGATCAGGTCTGGAACCAACACTGGGGAAATACAATGCTTTTATTACTGACATTAATTTTATTTGAAATCCCTTATTTTCTGGAAAAGATATTAAAGATACAGATTCCAAATATGCTAGAAATCATTTTGTTATCTTTTATTTTTAGTTCAACAGTTTTAGGAGAGTTAAGTGATTTTTATGGCTATTTTTCAATGTGGGATACTTTTCTACATGCATTCAGCGGATTTTTAGCTGGGGGTGTCGGCTTTTCCCTTGTTTATTTGCTCAATAAAAATACAAAAACCATGAACTTGACTCCTTTATTACTAGCAGTTGTTTCCTTCTGTTTTTCGATGACAGTTGGTGTTATGTGGGAGTTTGTGGAATTTTCAGCAGATAAATTACTGCAATTCGATATGCAAAAAGATACGATCATCCAGCAAATCAATAGTGTGGAGTTAAGTAAAGACGGAAACACTATCTATCATGTTCCAGATATCACTCGGACAATCATTGAAAGTCAAAATGCAGATGGTAAAACAGATAAAACAATCATCCAAAATGGTTACTTAGACGTGGGAATCATGGATACTATGAAGGATTTATTTGTTAATTTTATTGGAGCAGTTGTTTTCAGTGTATTTGGTTACCTCTATAGTCGAAACGATTACCAAAAATTTACGTTCATCAAAAATTTTATTCCTAAAAAAATCAAACGATAAAACATGCTAAAAAACAAGAGAAGGGGCAGTGACAATACTTTTGTCACTGCCCCTTCTTTTTTGAATGTATGGCATGCCATTAGTTATCCGATAGTATTAACTCAAAAAAGTAAGATATGAGGAATGACTATTTCGTTTTTTATCCCAATACTGAGGACTTATTTCACCATTTCGTTATTTATCTAATTTACTTAAAACCTGCATAACTTTTTCATAATCTGGATTAGGTGTGCCGTCTAGATTTTCAGCAATAAAAGTAAAACCCATTTTTTTATAAAGAGCAATCGCCTGATGGCTCCATGTCTGTGTGTGAAGATAGATTGGTCCGTCCGTATGGAGGGTAGGAAATTCTTGCAAGACTCTGGCAGTCAATGCTTTTGCGAGCCCTTTTCCTTGGTAATCTGGTTTCACTGCTAACCAATGAAAAACCGGATACACTTGCTCTCTTGATTTTTTTCGCCAAGCGGTACAGGTTGCTACTTTTTCTCCTTTTTTTGTCTCTACAAAAAACATCCTTCTTTCAAGTTCCTCAGGATAAGGAGCAAAGTTTTGTTGAAAATACTCAAGTGCTTCATCTGTCGTTTGAAATTCCCCAACGGAAGTCTCAATCTCCGCCCAAGCAGATTCATCTTCTTTTTGATAAAATCGAAATTCAAAACCTTCCGCTAAAGGCGTGATTGGAACATTTTGTTGAAGTGGTCTTGTCATCCAGATTTCTGCGTAAGGTAACGTTTTATCTAACATTTTTCTATCCCTCCTCGTCTCCATTATGCCAAATAACATATGACTCAGCTACTTATTTGACTATAACAGATAGAGATATAAATCAGAACCAGTCATCTGCGTCAAATTCATTTCGATTAGCGTATACCCATGTTCCTGCGATACCTCGCATGAAATCTCCTAAAGCAGAAGAAGAAGGAATACCTCCACCAGGTGCGGGTGTTCCCGGACTAGGAAGTGGTACTTGCGGCTGCAGATGCTCATCGGTGGAATCAATAGTTGACAAGCGTTTTTTCTTCGTTTCCTTGTGGTCATCTGATTCATTCTGATCTTCCGACTGTTTAGCAACAAATTCTTTTTCTGATTGTTGTTTTATTTTAGGCTCTAAAATTTCATTTTCCAATCCAGAAACTTGTGAGGCCAAATGAGCTTCTTGCCTTATCGTTTTATTAGATTCTGAGATTTTTCTAGATATTCTTGCTAACTCTAGGCTTCTTGTTTGTTTTACTTTCCCTGTTGGAGAAACTGCATGAGCCATTTGTTGTTTTTTTTCTGACAAGCTTTCTTCTTGTTTTTTTGTTCTTTTTGTCTTATCTTTTTTTTTAATGGTAAAACGTGTAAAAGCGACTGAGTGTTGCGTTCTTGGAGTGAATACGGGTCATGATAACTATACATAATCGTAAAATCACCTGTCTGTTTGGTCAAATAACCATCCTCCAATGGTTCTCCGTTGATTGTAACCGATACATCCTTTAACGGTACGGGTTTACCTAAGGAATTTGTTGCTGATTGGATCAACTCTTCTTTGTTTATTTTTTCGTTTGGATGAACAATAAGATCATGACCTTCTAATGAACGATTGTCTGGTATATAAACATAAGTAAAGGTAATTTCCCCTCCTGATTGCTTCCTATTATTCATCAGTTCTGAGTGAAGTACTTCAAGGATCTCCGACCAGTGACTTTTTCTGTCTAATCCGTTTGCTTGCATCCAATCAGAAATAGAAGTGACTTTCCCATTTTGTTCATAAGTCGATAAATCTATATTTGGCACTCGATCAGAAAATTCAGCAGGTAGGCGCAAATCAGGAATACGATTTACACTACTCATATGTGTTTCTGCTCGAAGTTCTTTATTTGTTTGACTATCTATAAAATGAGTGATAACAGTCGATGAAGCAGCAGATGCTTCTACATAAACTACAGCTGTTGTTTCTGCCACATTTGATGTTTTCGAGTCTATATAAGTTAATACAACGGGATATTCTCCCGGAGTTGTAGTATCTACTGTCCCGTTCATTTTGATTTCTTCTTTATTTCCTGAAGTTCCATCGCTTTTTGTTACATATTCAACAAGATCTTTAGGGGCGTAACTCTCTCCTGTTCTTAAGTGAAGATCTTTTCCTTTGATAGCTGTTTGATCAGCACGAACATGGATCACAGCAGATGCAGTCATTGTTTTTAAAGCAATTGGATCAAAATAGGACAAGGAAATAGTAGATGTTCCTGTATTAGTCGTATCCACGATATTCCCATTGTTTGAAATTACTTTGGACATATCTCCTTGTGTTCCATCTGCGTTCTTCAGCCTTTCTACCAGATCAGATATCGAAACTTTTGTCCCTGCCAGAACATCGATTTTCTTTCCTTCAAACTGTGAATAATCTTTTTCATATACATAAGAAACTTGTGCGCTTCCACCGTCCTTTATATCTGTCAAAGCATGATTCAAAATATCAGTGATCTGTTTTAACTGATCACCTTTTGTAGGATCAGTCATATCGGAAAAGATAGAAAGCGGCACACTGCTTCCGGTTTCCGATGTCCATAATGTTTTGTTAGGAATTAACCAGTAGTGGTTTATCGTTGGAGGATAACTGACTTTATTATAGGAAGTCAATGCAGGAAGTAGCTGTTTTCCATTTGCATCAGTGAAAGTATGAGTAATAGTGATAGGGGAATCAGTGGTCTCAGAAACAGAGGTACGTACGACCTTGATGGTTTGTGTCGTTGCCTGAACGGGTACATGCATATAGACACCTACAGATAAACTGATCAGCATCGTGCGCATCATAAACTTAACGTAGTGTTTTTCAGAACACGACCGTTCCTTATCTAAACGACAAGCGTGTTTATTTAGTTGTTTTGAACGTCTTTTTGAACACATTTATTCTTAGTCCTCCCTACTCTTGTCTAAACATGAAGTAGTAATTTTCATAAGATGATTTCATTATATAAATAAAATCAAAAGAAGATGGACTATTAGGAGAGTATTTTTTTTGATTTTTTATTGTTTCAAGAAAATCGGAATAATAACTTATGTACTTTTTAATTTTGTTAAGTAATATATCTAGTTATATCTAGTTATATCTAGTTACCTTTTCTTTGAAAAAAACATAAATCAGCTAATAAATATGTGAGACAAAGCTGCCATCCATAAATACTAGCTGATTTTTTCAGTTAAATGTCTATTTTTTTCTCTGATGATGGTATTTCCAAAATATTCCCAGTCATCTGGAGTCGGTGGATTTTTCCAAATTATCTGTTCTTTATTAAATTTTTCAAGTAAACAATCAGATAAATAAATATTCGTACGAGAAGTGATTCGACTCTCAATCACAATATTGTAATTTTTAAATCCTTTCACTTGAGAAATAATGTAATCGGTATAAGCAGATCCTTGCGAAAAATCAATACAGACATGAATCGGTGCTTCAAAATATGATACCGGACAAATACCGACCAATAAAAAGAGATAATCATAAAATAAGCGAATCATGAAACGTTCATCTTTTCCCAAGAAATAGCGTTTATTCTCTTGTATGACCTTTTGGATTGCTGTACTGAATATTGGATACGTCTCGAAGAAAAACTGTAGCTGCTTTTTAGACGTAAAGCTAGTCATCTCAAAGTCGAATATCCAATTTTTTCGATTGACATGCATCATACCCATACGAAGTTCTTTTCGTATATATAGTCTTTCTTCTTCAGAGATTTCAATCGAAAATGGTAATTGATCAATCAATTCCACTGACATTTTTTGACTAATCATGTGGATATCATGAAAATGAGCTTCCGCAAGTCCAAATGCGCCATCTAATTCAAATTCTTCTTCCGTGATCAAAAACAACATGATATAAGAAATCTCATCAATGATCTGCTCTTTAGGGATATGAAGAAAAGAAATATGTGATAAATCCTTGATGATCTTCATTCCTTCTGAGCTCTTAAAGTATTCATCTGAAAAGAAACGTTTTCCGATTGGTTGATTCCCATAGGCCCTCAACAAACTAATAGTGGTTAGCAAATTGAATTTGATTCGTTTTGTTGCAGACAGTTTTAAATTGAACAGATATTCAAAATATTGCACGATACTCTTTGCTTCATTCATGACGCTTTCTCTAAATGGCATAGAAAAACCATTAAAGACCCCGAAATATACCCCAAATAATACGTTCCGTATGTTTATTTCTTCCCCAACTAATATGTTTTTCTTTAACTTTATTTGATGCTGTTCAAGAAAAGAGACTAATTCTCTTCTTTTTACATAGGCTCTTGATATGCTTAAAAAATGATTCTCTGCAAATTTTTCGATCGTTACTTTTGAATCCACGATCTCCGTTAACAGTCGAGCAATTTTTGATCGTTGAAAGTAGATTCTTCTTAAATTTTTGATATCCGTCAAATTCAGACGTTCGACATGGATCTCTGCTTCTTCTGAAATTTGGATCTCTGGCTTTGTTTTGAATTCAGTAAATTCTTTATTTAATTCTATGATATAATTTCTTGTTTTAAATTTAGACAAACCTAATGTTTCATATAACTTAGGCAGCACTACATAATTCTTTTTCTCAAATTCTAAATATCTAGCTAGCAGCAGTTTTTCTCTATCTTCCTCTTCTATAAGGTAATCCAACTTCATATCCTACACCTCAAAAAATGCCTCATACCAATTACTTGATATGCAGATGAAAGTTCATCTTTTCACCTATACTGATTTTATGATGGATTATGCTTGTTTTTTCATCAGTTATTCTCATTTTTTATCTTTTTTTGAGAATATTGCAAAAAATGGAAAAATTTATGAGGAAATATTCTATATTTTTTGTTTTATTGTGTTAAAATGTACAAGATTTGCGCCATTTGCGTAAACAACCACAAAAAAGAGCAGGACGGCCACCGTCCTGCTCTTTTACTTATTTTAAGTTCCATTACTTATTAATTGGCTAAACTTCTGCTTGTTTCTGATATTGCTTGTTTTTCTCCAATGATCCGCACTTCTGTTTCTAAAGACACATCAAATTTTTCTTTGATTACTTCTTGGATGTGCGCAATCAATTCAATATAATCTGTCGCTGTCGCATGATCGATATTGACGATGAATCCAGCATGTTTTTCAGAGACTTGTGCACCGCCCCATTTCAGGCCTTGCAATCCTGCTTGTTGGATCAGCTGACCTGTATAGTGTCCTACTGGGCGCTTAAAGACACTTCCGCATGAAGGGTATTCTAATGGCTGTTTTGATTGACGCAATTCGGTCAACTCATCCATTCTTGCTTTGATTGCTTCATAATCCCCTGTTTGCAAACTGAATCGAGCTTCCAATACGATAGCACGTAATTCTTGGACTTTACTGTGACGATAAGAAAATACCATTTCGTCTTTTGTCAAAGTTTTCAATGTTCCATCTTCAAGCAAAAGATCCACTTCAGCAAAAACATCTTTGATCTCTCCGCCATACGCACCTGCATTCATATAAACCGCTCCACCGACACTTCCCGGGATGCCGCAAGCAAATTCAAATCCAGTCAATGATTCTGCCAAAGCTGCATAAGTCGTATCAATCAGTGAGGCACCTGCTTCCGCAATGACCATCGTTCCTTTGACATGAATCTGTTTCATTTCAGTCAGCATGATGACTACACCGCGAATCCCGCCATCTTGAACGATCAGATTGCTTGCATTTCCTAATACCATCCAAGGTATATCATGGATTCGGCAATAATCGATGATTTGCTTTACTTCTTCTTGTTTTTTCGGGAATGCAAGGACATCAGCTGGTCCACCTGTTTTCGTAAACGTATAGTTCATCAATGGTTCATCAAACAATATAGTAATCGTGGCTAAGCTTTCAACTATTTCTTCTTTATTCACTGAGGATTTTCCTTTCTTTTCTCAAACGTCCTCATTATTCTATCACGCTTAATACAATCTTACCAGTCTTGTTCAAAGTTGATGACGGTAGTGATCTTTAAGCACTTCCTCACATAATTCATGACTTCTTACAACTTCTTTTTGTTTAAGCAATTCTGTTTCCGATTTACCTAAACGGATCTGAGAAAAGAAGGCCTCTACCATTGGCTCAAACCCGCGTTTGACTAGCGTGTTTGTCCAGTCGCCAAATTCTTTCACTTTTTTTCCATCAGCATCTTGAATGACAAGCTGGGTCAGATCGTTTACTTCATAAGTACCATTTTTACTTGTTACTTGATATTTTTCTATATTAGCGCCACTTGCTAAATCCATCGTTAAAATAGCCGTTTGATTTTGTGTTTCTAATTGTAAAATGGCATATTCCAAAAATTCCTTTGTTTCTCTTATCTGGTATTTTGTTCTCAAAATGGGTTCATCTAATAAATACACAGCTGTATCAATAAGATGTAAAAACAAATCATAAAGGACGAACTCTGTCGTTTCTTTTGCCGCTATTCGATTTTTTTGCAGGTGGATCAACCGCTTATCTGGGATACGTTTCAATTCTTCTACCATAGGAGCAAAGCGCCGGTTGAAACCGATCATCAAAATTATTTGGTTCTTATCAGCTAATTCTTGCAATTCACGAACTTCATTTAGATGGACACTCAGTGGTTTGTCAATATAAACATGGATACCATTTTCTAGACATTTTTTGGCTAATTCATAATGTACTTTTGTTGCTGCGTGGATCATACATGCTTCGATTTTTTCTTCTAAAAGCTCATCGATCGTTTCATATAGATGTTGGAACCCGTACTCTTTTTGAATTCTTTCTTTTGTTTCTTTATTTCTTGTTGCAAAATAAAAATCAAGTGTTCCTTGTTTTTTCGCATAAGTTGGTAAATATGCTTTTTCTGCGATATTCCCTACACCGATTACACCAATCTTCATCTACTTTCCTCCTGGATCATTTAGTTACTTTCATCTTACACCATTTTTTACTAAAATGAGGTACAATAGTATCGCAAAGGTAAGGAAATTAATTCGAAGGAGTGTGCTTTTATTGAAATTTATCTCTTGGAACGTAAACGGGCTTCGTGCCATCGTAAATAAAAATTTTTTAGAAGTTTTTCATGAGTTAGACGCCGATTTTTTCTGTCTGCAGGAAACGAAACTCCAAGCAGGACAAATTGATTTAGATCTTCCAGGTTATTATCAATATTGGAATTACGCGGAACGAAAAGGCTATTCCGGCACAGCGATTTTTGCTAAAAAACCAGCATTGAATGCCACTTACGGAATGGGTATCGATATCCATGATACAGAAGGCCGTCTGATTACTTTGGAATATTCCGATTTCTTTCTTGTAACCTGTTACACGCCAAATTCTCAAAGCGAATTAAAACGTTTAGATTACCGATTAGAATGGGAAGAAGCCTTTTATAATTATTTGGAAAATCTAAAAAAACAAAAACCAGTCATCGTGTGTGGGGATCTAAATGTCGCTCATCAAAAGATTGATTTGAAAAACTGGAAAACGAATCAAAAAAATGCTGGATTCACTCCAGAAGAAAGAGCGGCTCTTTCTCGACTGTTGGATAACGGGTTTATCGATACATTCCGTTATTTTTATCCAACCCAGGAAGGTGTCTACTCTTGGTGGAACTACCGATTCAATTCAAGGAAAAACAATGCTGGTTGGCGGATCGATTACTTTTTGACGAGCAAAGATTTAGAGCCAAGACTAGCTGATGCAAAGATCCATACGGACATTATGGGCAGTGATCATTGTCCAGTAGAATTAGATTTGAAGTAAAGAGGATGTGAAAAAGTCGTTTAGTTTCGAGTAGTAAGAAAAATTTTGTGAAAATAGCTTTCCACATTTTTGCATAAATTTGGCTTAATACCGAGAAACTGGCTTTTGAACACTGTTTATCGAGAGATTGTGAAAAAGCTGTCCTGCATCAAGTAATAAGAACAGCCAAACAAAAATAGTTCCTCATATTTTTCGTTTGGTTGGACTTATTACCGCAGATGCAAGCTTTTGAACACCGTTTATTAAGAGGTTGTGAAAAAGCTGCACTGCATCAAGTAATAAGAACAGCCAAACAAAAATAGTTCCTCATATTTTTCGTTTGGTTGGACTTATTACCGCAGATGCAAGCTTTTGAACACCGTTTATTGAGAAGTTGTGAAATCAGCGTCCTGACCTGAGTATTAGAGAAACAAATGGCAAAATAGTTCCTCATATTTTGCTATTTTTTGAGCTAATACCGAGGGTCAACTGATTGAACACTGTTTAGTGGAGAGGTTGTGAAATCAGCGTCCTGACCTGAGTATTAGAGAAACAAATGGCAAAATAGTTCCTCATATTTTGCCATTTTTTGAGCTAATACCGAGGGTCAGCTGATTGAACACCGTTTAGTGGAGAAGTTGTGAAAAAGTCGCCTACTTTCGAGTCGTAAGAAATTTTTTGAAAATGGTTCCTCACAACTTTGCATAAATTTGGCTTAATACCGAGAAGTCATGATCCCTATCTAACTCCAAATCACAAGGAATAAGTTCAAAAACTAGCTTTTTTCAACAAATATTACATAAAAAATTCTATGTTTTTTGTTAAATTTATTTGCTTTTTTCAAAAGTATGTTACAGTAATTTCCCAAGGAGGTTTTACAGAAATGAATTTTGTTGCCATGGATTTTGAAACTGCCAATCATCAGCCTTATAGTGCTTGTTCTCTTGCGCTAGTCATGGTAAAAAACAGCCAGATCGTTGATGAATTCTATACATTGATACAGCCTGAGACTCCTTTTTTCTGGCGAAATGTCCAAATTCACGGAATCCATCAAGAAGACGTACGCAATGCGCCGAAATTCCCAGAAGTCTGGCAAACTATCCAACCATATTTTCAAAAAAATCGTTTAGTCGTTGCACATAATGCTGCTTTTGATACAAAGGTCTTAGCGGGATGCTTAGATTATTATCATCTTGAACAGCCTAATTATCTTTCTTTATGTACAGTGAAAAGTAGCCGTCGCTTGTTTCCTGAATTTCCAAATCATCGATTGAACACTGTGTGCGAAAATTTGAACATCCAATTAGATCATCACCATGATGCATTGGAAGATAGTCGTGCATGTGCGGAAATCCTGCTTTATCAAGAAAAAAAATTCGGGACAGATCCATTGAAAAAACTTGTGACTATAAAGTAAAAGAATACTTATGAAACACACAAAGAGGTCGTGAGCCTGCCGTTTCACTCCGAGTCACAAGGAGCAATTTCAAAAAATAGCTTCTCATGTTTATTAAATATTGTGACTGGTGACCGAGGAGCTGGCAGGAGAACACCGTTTATTGGAGAGGTTGTGAAAAAGCTGTCCTGCATCAAGTAATAAGAACAGCCAAACAAAAATAGCTCCTCATATTTTTCATTTGGTTGGACTTATTACCGCAGGTGCAAGCTTTTGAACACCGTTTATTCAAAAAAAATGGACTGCGACACGACTTTTGTCACAGTCCCTTCGTGTGTTTTTCTGCCTTCTCAAAAGGATGACAGTTTCTCACTCTTTTCCTATTTCTTCTATTCAATCAAATAACTCATTTTATATACATCTAAAAATTCACCTAGATCTGTTCTTGCCCCTCTAGGCATGACCGCTTCGATTTGGAAGCCCATTTTTCGGTAAAGGTGTACGGCTCTTTCATTACGAACTTGAACGTCAAGCTCCAATCGAAAAAGTACACCCATTTCCTTCGCCCAACTGATGATTTCTTCTAGCATAAGAGTGCCTAGTCCCATTCCCCAATATTCCTGCAGAATACTGATACCGACTTCTCCCACGTGAGACAAACGAAATTGACTGTCTGCCTTGACAGATGCTGTTCCAATAATCGTCCCTTCATAGATTGCAAGCAGCAATAAATTATTATTGCTTTCGTATATATAATCCAACTCTTCTTCTAAGGTTTCTGGTGGTAACAGGAGTTCTGCTTCATCCAAAACTAAAAATTCTGTCTCCTTATTGACTTGTCCCATCATCAAAAGAATGTCTTTTGCATCTCCTGGCACTGCTTCCCGCAAGATGATCTCAACTTCTTCACTCATGATTTTCAGCCCATTTTTCTAGAATTCGCTGTTTGAAGGTTTCACTTTGCTCCCCGTATGAGATTAGTTTCACATACCGCTTTTCTAAATCTGTATCACTTTTTTCTAAAATCAGTTCCAAATAATCCTCCGGCAGTGCTTCTTCTAATAGATTTCCCCATTCGACAACGGAAAGCCCATCACCTTCAAAATATTCATCTAACCCTAAATCTGCTCCGCTAGCTGCTACCCGATAAATATCCATATGATACAACGGAATCCGACCTTGACTATATTCTCTAATAATCGTGTATGTCGGACTTTTGATCATTTGCGTTATCCCTAATCCTTGGGCAATTCCTTTCGTCAACGTTGTTTTACCCGCACCTAGATCACCAGTCAATATCAGATTGTCACCTGGCATTGCGGAATGACCAATTGCCTCTGCGAATTGTTCTGTCATTGTTAATCCTGATAGTTCGATCATTTTTCATCTTCTCCCGCTCTTCTTTCTTTTTGCCAGTATATCGCGTAATGAAGTTTTTTTAAAGAAAAAATGAACTAGTCAAGAACAGCAGCTGCTGTTTTTGGCTAGTTCGTGTGTATTTGTTAATCAATCAATGTTTGTGCTGCTGTGATAATCGATAATTTATATACATCTTCTTCATTTGCTCCACGAGACAAATCAGAAACCGGTTTGTTCAAGCCTTGTAGAATTGGTCCGATTGCTTCAAAGTTACCGAAACGCTGAGCAATTTTATAGCCGATATTTCCTGACTGCAATTCTGGAAATACAAAGACTGTTGCTTGACCAGCTACTTCTGAATCTGGCGCTTTCAGTTGTGCAACTGAAGGAACATAAGAAGCATCAAATTGCAATTCGCCGTCGATCATGTATTGTGGCGCTAGTTTTTTAGCGATTTTAGTTGCTTCAACTACTTTGTCTACTTCTGGCGATTTCGCTGAGCCTTTTGTCGAGAAGCTCATCATTGCTACTTTTGGTTCGATATCGAACAATTCTGCTGTTTTTGCAGAATCTACGGCGATTTCAGCCAATTCTTGCGCAGTTGGATTCACGTTGATCGCACAATCCGAAAAGACATATTTTTCTTGATCTCTTCCACGTACCATGATCATCGCTCCGCTTGTCCGACTGATGCCAGGCTTTGTTTTGATGATCTGAAGTGCTGGGCGAACAGTGTCGCCAGTCGAATGGATCGCTCCAGAGACCATTCCGTCTGCAATCCCCATATACGTAAGCATCGTACCAAAGTAATTCACATCTTTTAAAATCTTTTCTGCTTGTTCTTTGGATGCCTTTCCATTTCTACGTTCAACAAAAGTATCCACCATTTCATCCCACTTATCGTAATTATCAGGGCTGATGATCGTAAAGCTAGATGTTTTGATTCCTCTGGCATGCGCTGCATTTCTTATTTCTTCTTCGTTCCCTACTAAAATGGGTTCCACAAGTTCTTCTGCTTTCAACCGGGCAGCTGCGCCTAAAATACGAGCATCAGTAGCTTCCGGGAAAACGATTTTGATCCCACGGCGAACAATCTTAAATCTTAAACTATCAAACAATTCCACAAGATGACCTCCAGACGTTTTTATATGTATTATCATACACTATTCCAGAAAAAAAGAACAGTTTATTTTATCTGTATCAGTCAAAAATGCTGGAAAAATTAAGTTTTTCACATACAAAGCGAACTGCACTATAACAGGAAAGTGCTGTTTTATTACACTGTTTCAGGCAGTTGCCAATCAATCGGTTCTTCTCCTAACGCAAGGAGCGCATCATTCGTTTTCGAGAAGGGTTTGGAACCAAAAAAGCCACGACTTGCAGATAACGGACTGGGATGTGGAGATGTTATGATGATATGGCGACTCTTATCGATCATTTTGATTTTTTCTTGTGCCGGTTTTCCCCACAAGATAAACACGATTGGTTTTTCCCGTTCATTTAATTTTTCAATGATCGTGTCTGTTAATCTTTCCCAACCTTTCCCGCGATGAGAATACGCTTGCCCTTCCCGAACGGTAAGAACGGTGTTGAGTAAAAGGACTCCCTGTTTAGCCCATGACACTAGATTTCCATGTTGAACAGGTGCGATTCCAAGATCATCATAAAGCTCTTTATAGATATTTCTTAACGATGGCGGGATCTTTACGCCAGGTTGCACAGAAAAAGATAAGCCATGAGCTTGATTTTCTCCATGATAAGGATCTTGTCCTAAAATCACCACTTTAACTTCTTCATAAGGAGTCAATTCCAATGCTTCATAGATATGATACATATCTGGATGGATCTTTTGGGACGCATATTCTTTTTTTAAAAATTCTCTTAGATGCAGATAATAATCTTTTGAAAATTCTGAGGACAAAACTTCTTGCCAACTGTTATGAATGATTTCTTTCAAAAACTCCACCTCCTAATAAAAAGAATAACTCACATTTTCTTCAATCACAAGGGACAATCTTCACCCTCAGCACTTGATTAATATGGTAAACTAGGAACAAGAAGCAGAAAGGAACGATAATCATTATGATCAAATTAATTGCATCAGATATGGACGGCACATTATTAGATGCCCATATGAGTGTTTCTCCTGAAAATGCCGAGGCGATACGTTTTGCAAATGATGCCGGTGTTGAGTTCATGGTCGCTACTGGTCGAAACTATCAAGAAGCTCGCGCAGCTTTAGATGAGGTAGGAATCGATTGTGCGATGATCACTTTGAACGGGGCACAGGTATTTGATAAAGAAGGAAATTCATTGTTTACCGTGTCGATTCCAAATAATCAAGCAATCTCTGTTTTAGATATTCTAGATGCTAACGGTATTTACTATGAAGTAGCAACCAACGATGGTCTTTATTCTGAAAATCAAGCGAAACGAATTGAAAGTTTTGCTTCCATGGTGGCTACCCATTTACCTCACCTTACGTATAAAATGGCGATTGCCATGGCCTCAGCTAAGCTGGAGTTATTGCACATCACATACGTGGACAGTATTCGTGCTATTTTGGAAGAAAAGAATCTGGAAGTTTTAAAAATTATTTGTTTTCATACAGAAGGGCCAGCTGTATTAGGTCCAGTTGGAAAGCAGATTTCTCTTTTAGGCGATCTAGCCGTTACTTCCTCTGGTCAAAACAATATCGAAGTGAACCATAAAAACGCTCAAAAAGGAATTGCTGTTGCCCATGTCGCTCACGAGCGTGGGATTTCTTTAGAAGAAGTCATGACGATTGGCGATAACTTCAATGATGTCAGCATGCTGCAAGTAGCAGGAGTCAGTTTCGCAATGGGAAATGCAGAAATCGAAGTAAAAGATTATGCAAAATATACAACGGACACAAACCTTGAATCTGGCGTAGGAAAAGCCATATTGCGCGCGATTGCAGAAGACTTGTAGTTTTATCTAGAAAAGAGGGATATAGATGTCAGAATTTTTCATTCAGGAAAAGCAGCTTGGACGTGCAACTCGGACAATTGTCAAAAACGAAAAAGGACATTCCCTGTTTTTGATGGTTGGTCGCTGGGGAACAAAGGGCGATGCATTGTCTCTTTATGCCATGAATGGCGATCTCGTTGCTCACATCAAGCAGATAAGCCTGACATTCGGTACGCGTTTTGAGCTGTATAAAGAGTTCGAAAAGGTGGGAACCATGCAGAAAATATTCAATTGGCCCGGTGACTTTTATTATATTCGTAGACTTCACTGGACAGTCCAAGGTGATATCTATAATCATCAATATCAAATCCATCATTTCAATCAGCAAATCATGAAAATGGATAAAGCAACACTTTTTTCAGGAGATTACTATGTATTGGATGTCTCAAATGATGAAGATGCTCCAGTTTGTATTTGTATTGCTGCGGTTTTAGATTACTGGCTCTACCGTAAAGACAAAAGTCGCGATAAGCCTGTTTCTTACCGACTTAACTTAAGTTAAAAAGATGTACCTGAAATGCGGAAATACGCATTTCAGGTACATCTTTTTAGATATTCTTTTGCATATGATCATAAAGATGACCACTGATCATCCGCTGACCGACAACTTTGAAGTCATGGCGTTCGTATAATTTTTTAGCCTTTGGATTTTTTTCATCCACACTTAGACCGATGACGGAGCGATTAGCTTTCTTCGCCAATTTAGGTAATGCTTCTAATAATCGCGAACCGATGCCTTGTCCTCTAAAATCTTCTGATACACTGATAGAGTCCAAATACCATTCGTTGGGAAACGTTTCTTTATCAATGAACAAACGTGTAGACGCATCTAGCTGATATTTCTCTAAGATAGGTACCAGTGGCTGATCGATGATTGATTCTTCTTCATCTGTATAACCGTAAGCAACTCCTGCAACTTTACCGTCTATTTCTTCTACGATACCTCGTGAATAACTGTAACGATAATTTGGATCAGTGATTGCTTCTTCTAAAATCTCTAAAGTCTTTTGTTCCCCTGTCTGCTTCAAAAATGGCAGTTCCATATCTTTTAGAATCACTAAGATCAATGGGGCGATTTCTGGAGCATCTTCTTTTCTCGCAAAACGAATCATAGTTTCCTCTCCTTTTCTCCATTCTAACATGCAGAAAAAGAAATCGCAAAATCGTTATTTTAAAAAATCTTCAATCTTTTCAGTAATGAAATAACCATGAGTAACGATTCTTGCCGCTTCAGTTCGGCAATAAGGGCAGACGACTGGCATTTCTTTATCATTATGTTCGACTACATTATTGACTTCTTCGTATGCAAATTTTTTTCCGCAATTAGGGCATTTCATTTTTTCCATGTTATCTCAACTTCCTTTCATCTTTACTCTCTTAGCTTACTCTTATATTGTAAAAAAGAGAAGCAATATCCTTCTTCTATGCAGATATCCATACCTGACGGTCCTGTTCTCCATCTATTAATCGGACTTTATAATAAGGACGTTCATCTTTGACTAGAAGTGTCCACTCTTTCACTTTTGCTTTTTTCCCGTAGTAGCTGACTGCTTCCTTCATCGCTGCTTGCGGTTGTTTGAACTCTTCCGTTTTTTCTATATCAAAAAGATGTTCTGCGGCCTTTTCCGTGTCATTTCGTACGGTTGTTTTCCCAGTGGATGGATTGACTGCTATGACTTGTCCTTCACAAAAAAACTGGTATTCATATGTTGCATTCGTAGGATTCTCCAAATCTTTTTCAACTGCAAAATGAATAGCAGATATGTTATGTTCTTTTGTTTCGTTTTTTACGATTGCTGCTGCTTTTTTCAATGAGATCCGATATTCCTGGTCACTAATATCATCCATGTGAAAAGCGGCATTGAGCAGTCCCGTCATACCGGTAATCCCTATTACGATGAGGGCAGCAACACCAAACATCATTTTTTTCATTCTTCATTCTCCTGTTTCTTTTTTTTAAAGAATATCAAGAAATGAACGAATGAAAAATCGAATGAAACGAAAAAAAAGTGACAATTTTGTTATCTTTATTCGTGCAGTTCTAATGGCAATCCGTCTGGATCAAAGAAAAACGTCATTTTTTTTCCTGTAAAGGTATCTTCTCTAATCGGTTCTGATTCGATCCCTAAGGACTGCAATTCTGCAATTGTTTCTTCAATATCGTCTACTTTGAAAGCAAGATGACGCAAGCCACAAGCTTCTGGATAGTTTGGTCGTTGTGGCGCATTAGCAATTCCAAAAATCTCCAATTCAGCACTTCCTAGTTTCAGATCTAATTTATAGTCATCTCGTTCTTTGCGGTAATTTTCTCTGATTACTTCAAATCCTAATTTATTAACATAAAAATCACGTGATTTCTGATAATCTGAAACAATGATGGCTATATGATGGATCGTTGTAAGGTTCATATGAGCACTCCTATTCTTCGTTTAAGCTCGGATCTATATTAATCTCCAGTTCCATTGTAAATGTGTCAGATTGAAAAAAATAGCTGTTTTTCCTTTTTATAAGAAAAAAGGCAAAAAAAACAGAAAGTAGGTCCTCCAAGACACTCTTCCTGTTCCCAATATAATAAATGAAAGTAAGAAATTATATTTTCAAGAAAACAAACAGAAAATTATCATAACACAAATTATTTATAATTGAAAGACTAGTTTTTTTTCAAGAAAAGCATACAATAGATTGTGTTAGTAAATACAGAACACACTACATTTAGTGTCTTAAGGAGTCCTCATACATGAAGTCATATTTTCAGTTTTTAGCTCATCAGCTAAAAGGCTGGCCGCAACAAAATTATTATCTTTTCTTTTTCAGTCTTGGCTGCCAGGTCATGACTCTTGTCAATAGTCCCATCACTTGGCTGTCCGTTATTACATTTATCGGTACCACGCTTGGTGTATTGTGTATTTTATCCATCAATGCGGCAAAATCAGTCAACGGTATTTTAGGTATTTTGTCTGCGATTTGTTTTATTATCGTTGGGTTTTCAGCAAAGAACTATTTAAGTATCGGTGAACAGATTGCTTATATGATCACATTGGATATCCCCGTATTGTTAAGTAAAGAATGGAATCATAATATGGCTTCAAAAATCCGAAAATTCACTGGAAAAAGCTGGTTTATCGCAATCATCAGTACTTTCCTTGTCTATCTTGTTTCAGGATTCCTGATTGGTCGTTATACAGATGATCCTCGGCCGTGGGTAGATGCCATTGCTTTTTCTATTAGCTTGACTGCTGGTATCATCAGTTTCTTGCGTTACAACAACCAATATTACTGGTGGTTAGCTTCAGGGCTTGCTCAAATGGTCCTTTGGTATATTTCATTTACGCATGGATCTGCAAGTTTGGCGATGTTCGTGAACAGCTCTGTTTACTTGCTGAATGATGTCCTTGCATTTACCGTTTCACCTTGGTATAACCAAAAAGAACGTGAACGTATGCAAAAAATGGAAGAAGAATACTACAACGCACAACAACACGCATAAAAAAACTGAGCGTGGGACAAAAGTAAAGAACACTTTTGTCTCACGCTCTAAACACGTATAAACGGCGGAATCAGAAGCAACTCCTTCGGAAATAAGCTGAAATTCACAAAAATTTGAAAAGCAATTTTCGTGAATTTCTTCTTATTTCTTGGAGTTAAACGCTTCTGTCCCAGCCTCTATTTTTTATAGTAATTCCTTCAGATACTTTCTTGCCTCATCATTGAAACGCAGTGATTCTTCTAACTTCTGATAATATTCCAACGCTTGTTTCTGAGCTTCAGTAAAACGATAATGTTTTCCTTTCCATTTGTCGATTGTCTCTTGCACATTTCCAGATTGGATATCTTTCACTACTAGTTGCCATTTTTCTTTTGAGACTGTACGGTCTTTCTTATCAGCAGATTGTATAGCTTCTCGTTCTTTACGCAATACTTTTAAAAAACCATTTCTGACTATCCGAGGAATGCTGTCGAAGAACCCTTCTGTAAAACCATAGCGACAATATTGCTTCCAAATAAATAGATAGATTTTTGGTTGGATGAATCGTTGGTTTTTCGCAAAATATTCCATCTGAGCAGTGACTTCTGGTGTTCGTTGACGTTTTGTCTTTCTCAACACGGAAATAAATGTTTCAAAATAAGCATTAGGATGTACTGGCACTTCTTCATATACGATGGATTGCCAATCTTTACGTAAAAATGCGCGATAGTTGATCAAGAATTCTTCTACATCCTTTACTAATTCTTCTGCAAAGTCGTCAAATAGTTCTTTTTTTATCTGTCGCTTTTTTGACTGCCCATTGATGTGTTCACTTATTTTCTTGATTTCATTTTCCAATGCTTGATAATCCGCTATGTAAATCGGCATTTCTACTTGGCGAAATTCTGCGAGCCGCTGAGCTAATTTTATATCCGGTAAATATGGCTGTTTCATCCGACGATTTTGGTACAAGACAAAACAGTATTTTTGCCATAGTCCTTCAGGAAAATCGATATTCTTCTGCTTAAGCCATAATAATTCGTCTAAGGCCAGATCAACTTTTGTCATTCCCTGATGGATCGAAGCTGCCACTGTCGGAGAGACATGCAGGTGATCGGCAAAGTGGTTGATGCCTAGTTTTAGGATCTTTCCGGTTTTTGGCGATTTAACGATGTATTGCACTTTTAATTCTCTACCACACTCACAATACAATTTTTGCTGGCTTCGTTTTGTTCGAAAAAACGGATTGATCTTGAAGTCAGAAAACACCCAATCTGTTGCAGCTAAATAATGTTCTTCCATAAAACGAGAGCTGATTAGATATCGGCGGTGCTTATCGACTAGTTCCCGCTGTTTTTTCGTTAATTTTGCATAGATCTCCCAACGTTGACTGCTTGTGTATTGTTTAGAAATTTTGATGGGATAGCTTTTGCTGATTTCTTTTGGAAACCATTCTTCAAAGACGGATTGCCATTCTTCCACGGCTGTTTCTTTCCTTTCTAATTACAAAAAGCTGGCTACTAACATAACGTTAGCAACCAGCCAGTGTTTCTTGCTAAATTAGTGAGTTGTTCCGGCATTTCCGGAAATATCTTCTTTATTTTCTACTGCTGCTTCAACTGCATAAGTCAAAGAAGAAGCAATGTCTTCTAAAGACATAGAAGGCGTACCCACTGGACGATCGATCACTTGATCGGGTGAGAATGGCACGTGGATGAACCCACCTCGAATTGCCGGGAATTGTGTTTCGATCAAATGAAGCAAACGATACATGATATCATTGCAGACAAATGTTCCTGCTGTATAAGAGATGTACGCTGGTAGACCATGATCTTGTACATTTTTTGTCATTGCTTTGATTGGCAATGAGGTAAAGTAAGCGGCTGGACCGTTTTCTTCTAAAGCCGTATCGAATGGCTGATTTCCTTCATTATCAGGGATTCTTGCTTCTGCTAGATTGATTGCGACACGTTCGAACGAGACTGCTGACCGCCCACCTGCTTGTCCGACACAGATCACGACATCTGGTTGGTGCTGTTGGATGGCTTCTTTGACTACTTGACTGCTTTTTTCGAATACGGTCGGTACTTCCACTTTGATGATTTCAGCACCGCTGATTTCATCTGGCATTTTTTTTACTGCTTCATAGGCTGGATTCACTTTGTCCCCACCAAATGGATCAAAACCTGTTACTAGTACTTTCATCTGTTGTTCCTCCGTCCGATTGATTTAACATATGGTTATCTTTTATCATACCATTTTCCTTGAACAGCGTAAATAAAGGAAACAATAGTTTAAATAACATAACAGATCAAACTTAATATATTCTTATAAAAAAATAGTGTTCCACTACAATGTTAGAAGAGGTTGCGACAATTATTCTGTCACAACCCCTCTCTTCTATTATTTAAATAGAATCATATAAGCAATTTGGAAAACTAGCATAAATAACGCAATAAACAACTGGTTTTTGATCACTCCGTATTTGTCTTTCATCTCCAGCATCGCTACAGGCACGATATTGAAGTTAGCAGCCATCGGTGTCAGCAGGGTCCCACAAAAACCGCAAGTCAATGCAACCATTCCTATTAACGCTGGATTCGCTCCATGACTAAATACGAATGGTGCACCGATCCCAACCGTCATCACGGTGATGGCCGCAAATGCATTCCCCATGATTACCGTAAATATCACCATGCCAAGAGCGTAAATGATGATGCCGATGTTCACATTTCCTTCTGGAACGATCGTACCTACTGCATTGGAAATCACTGTCCCAACTCCAGCGCTTGTAAATACCGCACCTAGAGAAGCTAAAAGCATTGGCAACATGCTTAACGGCCCTACTGTGCCCAGCATATCTGCTGCATCATCTAAAAATGTACTTGGTCGATTATCTCGAGAAAAGAACATCAAGATTAGCATGGCTGCAAAAACACCGACGCCCACGCCGACTAAAGCACCTAAATTGGTAAATAGAGCAAACAAGATCGCAAAGACACCGATACTCAAAGCTGGAATAAAAATTTTCATTCCTAGTTTGTCTGACATTTTTTCCATATATTCTTTTGATGGAAGCCGGCTTTCTCCTTTGCTGACTTTCTTAGCAATTGCTGGTATGGTCATCGCAAAGATCAAGCCACCGTTCACGATTGCCGGAAGCCATCTTCCTCCTGCAATAACTACCCCTAAGACCGTCCAGAAAAAGGCTGACCCATAACGATGAGGATTGGTTTTATCTGTTAAATTTCTTACTCCAGTGTAAATCAATACGAGTCCCATCACGATATAAAGGATCTCCAGTAATTTATCGCCTAATAAAATATCAGGATTTGTAAAAAAGTCCATCTTATTGCCCCTTTCCTGGATAATATTTCTTCGCTAATTTCTTTTCTTTAAGATAGAAGTAGACACTTGCCACAACTAAAGCCGTGATAGCCACTGGAACTTCCACTAAAGCAAGCTGTCCCAATGTTACGTCATATCCTAGATCTTTCAGTGTTGATTGGACTAGCAACGCCCCTGCTCCTCCGATGAATAGTACTTGGCCAAAGAACCAGCAGACATTTTCCATAGCTGAAGCCATACCTTTTAGTTCTTCTTCATGCTTAGGATGGACTTCTAACCCTTTTGATTCGATGGTCCCCAATGCCATCGGTAAAATGATTGGACGAACAAATCCAGCAACTCCACCAAAACTCACGTTAAAAGCCGCAAAGATCATTCGAAAGATCCCATAAATATCTACAATCATACCAGCAGATACTTTCTTGAATCGCTTGATCAAGGAAGCCGCTGATTCTTTCAGACCATTTCTTTCAAGCGTTCCTGTTGCCAACATAATGATGATAAAAATCGCCATCCCGCGATTGTTTACAAAACTTGTACCTAAAAGTTCTAACATTCCTTGAATGCCAAGACCGCCAGTCAAAGCTGTAACAACTAAAGCAACCATTACGATCAATATCGAGTCTAATTTAAATGCAAACCCGAGAATAACAATCAAGACGCCTAAAAGGCTAAGATAATTTTCCATATATTTTCCTCCATAAAATGACAATATTTTTTTAATTATAAAGCAAAACACATAAAAAATATAGTTGTTTTCTCACGAAATAGACACTATTTTTAAATATTTTTCGTTATTTTTTTATCACAAAAATTATCTTACTTATTGTAAGGTAAAGCTTTTTTTAATTTATTGCCCGATAATATATAGAAATAAGGTCTAGTTACTGTTTTTTTTAAATGATTAATAAATAACAACTTCTTTCTATGAAATTGCAAAGCATTCATCTTCTTTTCCGCTAACGATATATCCGTCAGTGCTTGGTACACTTTACTAAAAAGTATGAGATTGCCGATATCTGGATAGGTGTGCTATACTACAGAAAAAGATATACGATCTGCCACCGGGTAGGATAAAGAGGATGATCATTCCATTAGGTCTTTGAAGGGATGATTTTCCTCTTTTTGTGTATTTTTTTATAGTTAAGGAGGAATGTAAGTATGGCATGGATGGAATTAATCATAGCAGGAATTTTGGAAGTATTCTGGTCAACGATGATGAAATGGAGTGATGGTTTTTCTAAAATCAATTATTCTTTTTACACAGTGATTGGCATGATTGCTAGTTTTTACTTTTTGTCAAAGGCAATCAAAAGTTTGCCGATGAGTCTCTCTTATCCTATCTGGACAGGGATTGGCGCAGTTGGTTCGGTCATAATTGGTGTGGTCTTGTTTCATGATAAGCTGAATCTTTCCACTTGGTTCTTTGTGGGGATGCTACTCATCAGTATCATTGGCATCAAGATTACTAGCGGCCACTAGACACTTGGAATAAGTACTGATCAGAAAAAATAAGCCTTTTTATTTAATATTCAATTTTTTTATGAAAAAATAAGAAATAAGTCCAATGACCTAGCGACTTCTCCACTCATCAGGTGTATGCTTGTACTATCTATAGAAAAGGAGTGAATATTTTTGAAAAGTCTTTCGGTCCAAGAATTATCCAAGAACTTTGGTCACAAACAAGCCCTCAGCGATGTCAGTTTTAGCTTATCCCCTGGCAAAATCGTTGGATTAGTAGGTCCTAATGGCGCTGGAAAAACAACGATCATGAAAGCTATTTTAGGACTGATCCATTACTCAGATGGAACAATCTGTATTGGTGAAAATGAGATTTCTCCCTCTAGTCATAAAGGGTTGGAACAAGTAGGAGCATTGATCGAATACCCGGGTATCTATCCATTCTTAACAGGCTATGATCATCTGAAGTTATTCTCTGAAACCAACGATGTATCTGCTATCGACACTATCGTGAATCAGCTCAAGATGGAAAAGTACATTCACAAAAAAGCGAAATCCTACTCGTTGGGAATGAAACAAAAATTGGGAATTGCTCTTGCCTTACTGAACCATCCGTCTATCGTTATTTTAGATGAGCCGATGAACGGTTTGGATCCACAAGCAACAAGAGATGTGCGAAAAATCATTACCGACTTGGCTACTCAGGGCACCTCTTTCTTGATCTCCAGTCACTTACTCAGCGAGCTTGAAAAAATGGTCGATGAGCTGATCCTGATCAATCAAGGAAAGATCATCAAACAATGTACAATGGCTGAATTGAACCAAACAGCGCAAGATTTCATCGTTATCTCTACAACAAATGATCTAGCTGCTCGAACGATCTTGACAGAAGCTGGATATACTTTGGAAGATCCTGATAAAATCAAGCTTTTAAAAGAAAACGAAGAATTATTAGGAACCGTGATCCAGCTATTGTCTGCACAAAATATCCATGTGACAGACGTCCAGCATCTGACGAATGATTTGGAATCTTCTCTATTGGAAATTCTGGATTCAGTAAAGGGGGAAGAAGAAAAATGACATTGCTTGTAAAACAAGAATTATTTAAATTGATCAAGAAAAAGTCAACTGCTGTTTTATCTGTTCTATTAGTTGTTTTGCTCATAGGAACAGCACTTCTAGCCAAAAAATACACGACGATCATTGATCCAGTTGAAATGACTGCTCAGCTTTTTAGTGCCACATCTTGGATTGTCTTTATCATGATTGCAGCTGCAAGCACGATCATTTCGATGGAAGCACAATATGGTACATTGAAAAATCTCCTTTATCGAAAGTATTCTCGAGGAGAAATATTAGTAAGCAAATGGATCACATTAGTTATTTATTCTGTTTATTTATACCTTTTAGCTATTATTGTCACTGTGTTGATGAAACTGATTCTTTTCCCTTCGATTTCCTTCACGGAGAAGGTTTCTACTGGTCAAACACTGATCCAAAGCTTGTTCACTTATACTTTGGGTAGTTATATCGGTTTATGGCTGATTTTAAGTTTAGTGTTGATGATTGCTTGCTTTATCAATAGTTCCGGTGCATCCATCTCAGCAGGAATCGTCTTTTATTTTGCTTCGTCAATCATATCTGGTATCCTTATTGCACTCATCCAAAAATGGGAGTGGATCAAATGGAATCCGATCAGTATGTTGAATCTGCAAAACCAAATTGGAAACGAAGAGATCATGAAGCAATTGACTCATCTTTCTACTAATCAAATGCTATTCGGTAATTTAGCTTACATCGTTTTGTTCTTAGCATTAGGATATCTCGTATTTAAGCGAAAAAATGTATGATGACTCATCAAAAAAGAGGCTGTGAAAGAGACGTTCAGCCTTATTGCCGATTGGCTGTCTCTTAAACACCGTTTATTCTGAAAAAGGAGCTGTGACAACATTTGTGTCACAGCTCCTTTCCTAGTATGTTTTTGAATAAACGACAGGCTCACAACCTCTCTTTATACTTCTTTTATACTTCTATACGTGAAGCATCCCAGTGGCAAATAAAACCATTGCAATCACTCCGACCATCGTCACACCTATAAGTAAAATCTTATCTAAGTGGATATGTTGTACAGGCTCGTTTTGCTCCTTACGTGCTTTGAGGTAAAAATAAATGCCTGGCAAGAAAAGAACAAGAACAAGCATTACTTCATTAAAGGCTACGACTAGCATAGCCCATACTTGAAAGGCACTTGCTAAAAGCCCTACTAAAAATTGGACCCATTCTTTCCGCTGATAAGAAAGTTTCATTTGGTACAATCCTAAGAAAAGCCACGTGAAGAAAATAGCTGCTGTACCAAGTGTGTAAGCAAAGTTATAAGCACTGTCAGTGAATAATAATGAAAGTAAAAAGACATTCGTACATAACGTCGTCAATACGATAGCATAAGTTGGTGCCCCATTTTTGTTGAGTTTTCCCCATGCTTTAGGCAAAAGTCCGTCTTCAGCCATGTTTCCCATTGTTTCAATCGGTAAGATCGTCCATGAGAGCCAAACACCAACTAAAGAAATGATCAAACCGCCGTTGATCACGACTGCTCCCCATTTACCAACCATCATTTCAAACACATAGCCCATAGCAGGCTGCGCCTTGATCGTTTGCAGCTGATTCATCGTCATTGTCCCATATGGAAGCATGGAAACCAAGACGTAAATAATAATCAAGCCGAATATCCCTAGAATCGTTGCTTTCCCAACATCTGATTGTTTTTTTGCTCGTGAACCTACGACAGAGGCTCCTTCAATACCAACAAATACCCAAAGCATCACCATGATGCAACTCAATACTTGACTGGAAAACGGGATCGGCTGTCCATTCGCATTCAATATAATGTCGCTAGAAAAGTTATCAATGAATTGTTGGATCGAAAACGTGCTGATAGCTACTACAATAAATAAAAATAATGGCACTAATTTACAGAATGTGACGATAGCATTGACGAAACTAGCATTTTCGACTCCCCGATTCACTAGCCATGCATATCCCCATAAAAAGACTGTACTCATCACGATCGATGCCAGATTTTGCCCACCTTCAAATACTGGGAAGAAATATCCTAATGCGCTCATCAACAATGTTGCAAAAGCTACGTTGCCTAACCAGCATGTGAGCCAGTAACCCCAACCGCTGATAAAACCAGCGAAACAGCCAAAACCTTCTTCTGCGTAACTAAAGATCCCGCCTTTTAAATCTGGACGTTTTTTATTGATATTATTGATCGACAAGGAGAGCATCAACATTGCTGTTCCTACGAGTACCCAACTGAAAATAGCTGGGCCGCCAGCCGATCCGGAGATGTCCGTCATAATACCAAATACGCCACCTCCAATCGCTGAACCAATTACTAAGGCAGCAAGTGGAATTAAACCAATTCCTTTTTTCTGTTGCTCTGTATCCATGTAAGCATCCTCCAAAATAAAACCGCTTTTATCAAAAAGTATAACAAACCTTTTTTATTTTTACTTAATTAATAAAAACTTTAATAGAAATATAATTCTACCGGCTTTTTTCTCATTATACAAGCAAAGCGCCTAGTCCCTTTCCAAATTACACCACCAAAAAACTTAAAAAAGATGCTATACTAAAAGGAAAGAATTGGAGGATGATCCATGAACATTTTATATATATCGATTTCAGGAAATACGCGTGCCTTTGCCAAACATCTAGCAGAATATGCTGAAAAAATGCATGCAGAAGATCCTGTCAATCCTGAAGTTACTTTAAAAGAAATCCATGAAAATAGTGATTTTACGAAAGAAACAGAACCATTTTTTACTTTCGTTCCTACTTATTTAGACGGCGGAAATGGTTTAGATAACGGTGATACAGAAATCTTGACCGAAACGATGCGTGAATATCTGGAACATGAAGACAATCATAAACTTTGTCTTGGTGTAGTCGGTAGCGGAAATAAAAACTTCAATAATCAGTATTGTCTAACAGCCAAACAATATGCACAAACATTTGGCTTTCCTTTCTTGGCAGATTATGAATTACGGGGAACACCATCTGATGTGACACGAATTTATCAGATTTTAGCAGAAAACAATAAATAATAAAAAAGAAGAAGCTGAAAAATAGATTTCAGTTTCTTCTTTCGTTTCTATTGTTTCTATCATATTAAGCTTTGACATCCATCACAGGTGCTTTTGCTTTTGCTTTACCTGTTTTTTCCAAGACAAAGTTTTTTACACGATCCATATTGGTTACCAAGACGATCATGGATGTTTCTTTGCCTGCTGCTTTGATCGCTTCTAAGTCAGCTTCTGCTACAAGCGTATCAGGTGTCACTTGCTGTCCTTCTGTTACTTTCACATCGAATGGCGTACCGCCTAAGTCAACTGTGTTGATGCCCATGTGAAGCAAGATTTCTAAGCCATTTGGTGTCGTAATGCCGATAGCATGTTTTGTTGGGAAAACAGAACTTATTACTCCAGTAACCGGGGAATAGATATGTCCGTTTTCTGGTTCTACAAAGTAACCTTCACCCATCATTTTTTGTGCAAAAACTGGGTCACTTGCTTTATCTAAAGAAACAACTGTTCCGTCAGCAACTGATGATAAGATAGTCACACTTTCAGCTGAAGCTTGAGGTACTGCTTTTTCAGGTACTTCATTTACTGTGGCTGTTTCGGTCGCTAGTTCTTCTTTTTCTAAACGGTCTTTAGGAATACCGAAGAAGAATGTAGCAACGAAGCCACCAGCGTAAGCAGCCAATAAACCAAGGATATAGCCTAACCATTTACCATCAGAGATCAATGGAATCAAAGCGGCTCCTGAAGGTCCAATAGCGATTGCTCCGACATTTCCGATCATTCCGATCACTGCCCCACCGATACCTCCACCGATACAAGCAGTAATAAATGGACGTCCTAGAGGTAATGTTACTCCGTAAATCAATGGTTCGCCGATTCCTAAGATTCCGACTGGTAAAGCCCCTTTGATCATTTCTGTTAATTCTTTGTCTTTTTTGCAGCGGATCCATAATGCCAATGCTGCACCCACTTGTCCTGCTCCGGCCATCGCAAGGATTGGAAGCAATAAGGTACGACCAGTTTCATCAATCATTTGTACATGGATTGGCGTCAAGATCTGATGTAGTCCGAACATGACCATTGGCAAGAATAATGTACCTAGAACGAAGCCGGCAAATGCTCCTCCAACACCAAGTACCCAGTTGATCCCACCGACCATGCCGTCAGAAATGAACCCTGCTAAAGGCATGATGAAGAAAATTTCGATCAGACCGATGGCAATCAGGGAAAGAGTTGGCGTAACGATGATATCTACCGCATCAGGTACTACTTTATGCAGTTTTTTCTCAACGATTGACAATAACCAAACTGCGAAGATAACACCTAAGATCCCGCCTTGTCCAGCTGCAAGAGCTTCACCGGTAAACAAGTTTTTCAGTGGTGCTTCTGGATTCATCCCTGTCAGCATCACAACAGCCCCGATAACTCCACCAAGCGTTGGCGTTGCACCAAAAACTTGTGCAGCATTGATACCTGTATAGATAACTAGATAGCTAAACATCCCGTTTTTCAAGATGTTCATCACATCGATATATTGTTGCCATGTTCCTGCGTCTAGTGTTCCAGCTGTGACTAAGTTTGCTAAAACTGCGGCAATCCCTGCCACGATCCCAGTGCCGACAAATGCAGGGATCATTGGTACAAAGATATTAGAGATGTCTTTTAATACCGATTTGATTTTAGAGGGTTTTTGTTTTGATTTTTGTGCCGCTTTCATTTCTTGTGCCCGTTCGTTTACACGGTCTTTTCCAGATGCAGAAGAACTTGCTGTAGTTGCACTAGCAGAAGGAAGTTTTTCTCCTAATTTCACGCCTGCTAAGTCAACCATTTCCTGCGCTACTTTGTTCACTTTCCCAGGTCCGATGATGACTTGGAGCTGTTCATCCTCTACTACGCCAAGTACTCCTGGAATCGCTTTTAATTCCGAGACATTTACAAGATCATCATTGATGACCTTCATACGTACACGAGTCATGCAGTGGACAATGCTTTCAACATTGCCCATACCGCCTGCTCCTTGATAAATTTGTTTTGCCAGTTCTTCCAAAGTCAATTCGTTTTTTGCCATGGTCTTTTCCCCCTCATAAGGTTCCTTTTACAAAACCGTTTGCTTCAGCTAATTTTGCTTGAGCTGCCTCTTTATCACTATTTGTCAAAATCATGACGATAGCCAGTTTGACATTTTGATCTGCTTCCTCAAAGTACTTTTCAGCTGTTTCGTAGTCAGCTTCTGTCGCTTGCATGATGATTCGTTTTGAGCGTTCAATTAGTTTTTCATTTGTTGGTTTGACGTCGACCATCAAGTTATTGAATACTTTACCGATACCGATCATACTGATAGTAGAAATCATATTCAAAATCAGTTTTTGTGCTGTTCCTGACTTCAATCGAGTAGAGCCTGTCAAAAATTCTGGTCCTGCATCGACTTCGATTGGGAAATCCGCATGCTTGCTGATTTCTGCTTGTTTATTGCAAGAAATCGTTCCTGTAACAGCACCAATCGATTTTGCGTAATCTAATCCCCCAATCACATATGGTGTACGACCGCTAGCTGCGATACCAATAACTATATCATTTTTTGTTAAATTCAGCTTGATTAGATCTTCTTGCCCTAATTCATAAGAATCTTCGGCTCCTTCGACGGCTACAGTCATTGCTTCTTCTCCACCAGCAATTAGGCCTATGACCATTTCCGGTTCTACACCGAATGTCGGTACACATTCAGCAGCATCTAATACACCAAGTCTACCACTCGTTCCAGCTCCCATATAAATCAAGCGACCACCTTTTTTAAAGGATTCAATCGTGTTGGCGATCACTGGCTCGATACTTGGCAGTTCTTTTTCAACAGCAGCGGCCACTTTCTGATCTTCTTTGTTCATGAGTTGGACTGCTTGAGAAATACTCATTTCATCTAATCCAAAAGTTTCTTGGTTTCTGCGTTCCGTTGTTAGGTTCTCTAAATTGATTTTGCTCATTTTTATCTTCCTTCTTTTCTTATAAATTGATAGTTCATACCAGCTTTGATTTGGTTGATCAGCGGTAGTTCTTCTTTGATGACTTTGGCTACTACATTCACTTTTTCATCCGCTGGCAAATCATATTTAGTTAATTGGATCTCACCCATATAGCGCAAATACTTTTCGTTATCTAAAGTAATAGATCCTTTCATACGCTTAGCTGTATTTCTTACTGGGATTGGCGGAATCTCTCGAAAACGCGCATCTGCGCTTCGTATGACATCTCTTGCATCATCTTGCCGATTCGTATGTTTTCCTAATATATATTCGTAAAAAACTTCATCTACAGGTTCCGTATGGAGCAAGACTGTCTGTTCTTTTTGGAAAGAAGCAAATTGCTCCTGAACGTGTTCTGACAGACCTGCATCTCCGATATAAACAATATCCGTGTTACTTGCTAATAGATCAAGAGCACCTGCCAGAGGATGGATCCCTCGATGTTCTTCCAAAGTTGGTAATCCTTGATACAGTGGACCTCTCAACTCTGTATCTCCTGGTACAAAGCCTTGTACAAGGAATCCTTGAGTTTTGAGCCATTGATTTTTTTCCTGATACCATTCTTTGTCCAGCCCTGTTTCAAGACGTGGATAATAATTATGCCAAGCTTCAATCTGTGAGAAATCAGCCGCTGCTTCTTTCAACTCATCGATATCTTTAGGCGTGATCGTGCTGGCATTCAAACTGATTTTCAATTGATGTGACCAGTCGGCGATCTGCTGATTAGAAATATGATAATCCATTCTTAACCCTGTTACACCAATTGCTTTCAAGGGTGTTAGATCTTCTAATGAAAAGCCAGCTCGTTTCAATGCCTCTCCTGAAATATCGACCATCAACTCTAGTTTATTCTTTTTCGCTTCGCTTCCTAGTTCGATCAATCGATTTTGATAAGCCGAAACATCATCTTCCGGTATATGCATGGAAGTGAAAATACCGACAAAGCCATTGGATGCCATTTGGCGGATATACTGTTTCTTCTCTTCTGACAAAGAATCATTCATAAATATTGAAAAGCCAAACATATTATCCCTCTTTTTCTGTATCCGTCTTCATTTCTATGACTAGAGTATATATCTAAAGAAACAAAATTTCAATACTTTTGTTAAAATAATTAAATTTTATTTCTAAAAATTGGATTTATAATGCCAAAAGAATTGACACAGCCACAAAAAAGCACTGCTAAGCAAAAGCAGTGCCTTGAAACATTTTATTTAAATAACACAAAAGTCTAATTACTCATAAGAAATTAATTCTGTATTGTCTACCATGAATGTAAAGAACCCTTCATTAGGCATTGGATGAAAATAAGCATTGATCACTCTTATCAAGGCATTATGACAGACTAACAAGTAGACATTTTCTTCGTCTTCCATGCATTCTTTCAATAAAGGAACGATCCGTGCGTACACATCTAAGACCGACTCTCCATTTGGGAAACGTACAGCAAACGCTAAACGCGCTTTTTGAAAGTTTTCATCTTTGCTTGGCAGTCCGTCATAATCCCCAAAATCCATTTCTACCAATCGCTCATCAGCGGACATCGGCAAATTGAGACGATCAGCTACTGCTTGTGCTGTATCTCTTGCTCGTTGAAGAGGGGAATGGATGATTTTCGTGATTGGAACAGGCAAATCTACTACCTTTTCTGCTAGTGCCTGTGCCTGCATCTGTCCTTTTTCAGTCAGCGGCACATCTGCTCGCCCGCAAACTAATCCTTGTGCGTTCCAAGTTGTTTCTCCGTGTCTCGTTACATAAAGCATGTGATTCTCTCCTTCGTTGACAAAGTTCTCCTTAACCATACCTTGTTGTCTTTGAGATTACAAGGTTTAGATTTTCTCAAGAGAAATAATCTCAGTAGATACTTTATCTAGAAAGGTTTGATCATGTTCCACTAGTAACATAGCAGGTTTCACGTTCAAAATCAGTTGTTCTAATTGTTCTTGATTGAAGACATCCAAATAATTCAATGGTTCATCCCATATATAGAGCTCAGCTGGTTGGGATAAAGATTTAGCCAATTCCACTTTTTTCCGTTGTCCCATACTCATCTGTTCGATTTTATTATGAAAAACATCTCTTTCCATCCCAAGCTTTCGGAGATTATTCAAAAATGCTTGATAGTCTACTCGGTTTTTCTTCGCGAATTCCGCCAATGTCCCTCGATTGTCTTCATAATTTTGGCGTACGTAACTAATGGTCAAATGTTTGGGCTGGGATTTTTCTCCTACAACCTTGCCGTTGAATGTCCCCAGAAGATAATGGATAATGGATGACTTTCCCGCGCCGTTAGGACCTGAAATTGCCACCCGCTGATGAGGTTCGATCGTAAAATGAACTGGCTCGAATAACAGATTTTCATACCCTAATTGAAGATTTTCTACGCTTAACAGCCGTTTATGATGAGACACTTGGCTATTCATCGTCAAAGCATCGATATACTCGATATCTTTTAATAATTTTTCTTTCTCACTGATCTGGGTTTCCATCCGATTCACGATTGCTTTAGATCGTTTCATCGTCCGTGCAGCATCAGCGCCTACTGCTCCTTTATTCACTCGCCTAGATTCCGTATCGATGAATCCGACTTTTTTCTTTGTTTTGTCTCCTTCTCGGGAACGAGACCATTCTGCTTTTTCAGCTGCTGTTTTCTTTAGCCTGCTGACTTCTTTTTTCAATTTTTCATTTTTAGCTATTTCAAATTCATCACGAAGTTTTTTCTGTTCTTCATAGATAGAGAAATTCCCTTGATAAAGTTCCAGTTGGCTCTTTTCGATTGCTAAAACATGGTCCACTACTTCATCGATAAATCCCCGATCATGACTCACCACGATGAATCCTTGTTTTTTCTTTTTCAAGTAAGCCGCTACTTGTTTTCTGCCAGAGATATCCAAATGATTCGTTGGTTCATCGATTAACGGGAAATGAGTGTCATCCACAAATAAGAGTGCCAGTAGGACTTTTGTCTTCTCTCCTCCTGATAGTGTGCTGAATTCTCTCCATAAGATTTCAGGATCTGTTTGCATCAGTTGGAGCTCTCTTTCAATTTCCCATATCTCAAAATCCATAATCTCATTTAACACATAATAGGTCAAACGCTCTTTATCTTTTGTTTGCTGCGGGAAATAGACAAACGCTTGCTGATGGATCACTTGCCCTTGATAAGGGAGTTTGTTTTGCAGGATATTCAGTAAAGTTGTCTTTCCTCGACCGTTTCGTCCGATAAGTCCTAGTTTCCATTGTGTGTCAAAGTTTAGATTGGCTTGTTCAAATAATAATGTGCCTTGGCTGTCATAGCCGAATGTCAGATTTTTTATTTCGATTTTAGACATTATTCCATCACCTCGTAAAAAAAGACCAGTCCTATTTTCAGAACTGGCTAAAGAGGATGCAAGGGTTGGGGCACACAAAAAGACCCATACATCGAAAGAACCAAGCCAATCCCGAAAATCTGCACACTGCTCCCTTGTCTCCACAAGGTACAGTCTGAATGCAGCTTTCATCAATCGACTTAATTTTTCAATGCACGGATCCCTCACTTTGTCCTATATTTGAAATTACGATAGCATAAAGAAATTGTTTTTGTCAACTACTTCGGGAGAATGTTGAAAAATCTGCTGAGTGTCTGTCCTAAGATTTCTGTTTTTTCTAATGTTTGCCTGTGTTCCATTGCTTCCTCTAAATCGATTGGTCCTAATTGAATGCTTAAGACAATGGGGAGAAAATCAGAGAGTCCTTCCAGCTCTTGGTCTCTACTTCCGCAAATAGCGATTATTGGTTTTCGATATTTTTTTGCAAGCACTGCTACGCCATATGGAACTTTTCCGTGGATTGTTTGCTGATCAATCCGCCCTTCTCCTGTAATGATGACATCCGCTTGTTCGATCTGTTTTTCTAATCCAGTGATTTGGCTGACCAACTCAAAACCAGAGACCATCTTCGCTCCTAACAAAAAAAGGGCTCCGCCAATACCGCCTGCTGCTCCGCTTCCTGGGATGTCATCTAAATCCACCTCCCAAACATCTTTTATCTGCTGAGCAATCTTTTCAGCTTGTTTATCCAAGAAAGCTAACGTCGTATCCGTTCCTCCTTTTTGTCTTCCAAATTGCCAAGCAGCTCCTTGTTGACCTGTATATGGGTTGGTCACGTCTGCAGCGATGATCACTTTTACTTTAGAAACAAGAACGTTCCTTCGATCCAAATGAAGTTTTCTAGTAGATAACAAAGGATTTCCTTCTGTGTACCCTTCTAAAGAAGCACCCAAGGATTGGAGTAATCCTAGACCACCATCGCTACATCCGCTTCCTCCTAAAGTGACAATGATTTGTTCCACTTCTTGAAGCAGTGTATCTTTGATAAGCTCTCCCAAGGCATAACTAGAAGCAAGTCGGATGGTTTGATCCGTTGGTTTATCAAGTAAATCTAATCCTAATACTTGTGCAGATTCAATGACTGCGGTATTTTTTCCTTGCCAGTTCGTCAATAAATAACTGATTTTTCGCTGACGAAATAAGAGATCCATCCCATCAATCGTACGCCAGGTTCCCCCGAGCGCGTAATAGATTGCTTCTGCAGTATTTTCTCCGCCATCTGCAATCGGCACATTGATTTTTCTTCCTTTACGGTCTTCCCAACCATTTAGAACTGCCTGATTTAATTCAAATGAAGAAGCACTTCCTTTAAATGAATCGATTGCCGCCAAAATATCCATCTATATCCCTCACTTTCTTCTTAAGTAAGACACTTTTTTTCACTTTTTTCAAACAAAACAATGCTATTTTCTTCTGTTTTTCTATATACTAAAAGGGAACTCATTGAATAAAGGAGAGAAAAAACATGAAAATCGCAATAGCTGGAGCCGGAGCAATGGGCAGCCGAATCGGATTAATGTTGCATCAAAGCGGAAATGAGGTCGTCTTGATCGATCGCTGGCCTGCTCACATTGAAGCCATTCGTACAAATGGATTGATTGCTGACTTTAATGGCAAAGAAGTAGTTGCAAAACTGCCAATCTATTCACCAGAAGAAATCATCGAAAGCAACAAACACGTGGATTTGATCGTAGCCTTGACAAAAGCGAATCAATTAGATGATATGTTTCGTTCGATCCAATCCATTATTACTGAGAATACTTATGTTTTGTGTTTACTGAATGGATTAGGTCATGAAGATGTACTGGAAAAATATGTACCAAAGAAAAATATCTTATTTGGGATCACGATGTGGACAGCTGGTCTAGCTGGTCCCGGAAAAGTCACATTATTAGGTGATGGAGAAATCGAACTAGAGAACTTGGAACCAGAAGGCGAAGCATTTACAAAAAAAGTTGTAGAAGTCTTTCAAGAAGCAAAATTGAATCCAATCTATAGTCATAATGTTCGTTATTCCATTTGGCGAAAAGCTTGTGTAAACGGAACATTAAATGGATTATGCACGATATTGGATTGTAATATTGCTGAATTAGGTGCGCAAAAAGCGGCAGAGGGCATGGTTCGAACGATTGTATCTGAGTTTGCTTCTATCGCAGCAAAAGAAGGAATCACATTAGATCAAGAAGAAGTGTACCAACATATTGCTTCTACTTATGATCCTGACAACATCGGGTTGCATTACCCATCTATGTACCAAGACCTGATCAAAAACCATCGTTTGACTGAAATCGACTACATCAATGGTGCCGTTTGGCGAAAAGGACAAAAATATGATATTGCTACACCATATTGTGCCTTTTTGACCCAATTAGTCCATGCAAAAGAAGGAATCCTTGGCGCAGAATAAAAGGCTCTCTGATGAGAATCAGCTGGATCAGCAGCTGGTTCTCATTTTTTTACCCCCATGAAAGATCAAAAAGAAAAACACAATTCTCATGTTGCCATAAGAATTGCGCTTGTTTATTTTCATCTATGATTGGTTGGCACTTTTATTTATTTTTAACAGAGGAAAGATCGTATTCATATTGTTCATAAATAGCGGAGTCAGTAGTGAAAAAACGTTTTGCCCAATTTTCTGCATCAAAAAATTCCAACAGTTCTGATGGGATTGGTTGAAATGGCGTATGCAAAAATTCCGGTAATTCATCTAAATCACGTTCTTGAAGCAAAAAAATATTTTCAGGATGATAAAACTGATAATGAGCTATGGCTTGATTATCTGTCACTAGTTTCTTTTGAAAATACATAGATTCAAACGTTCGCAAAGTCACTCCTTGCTGCCCTTCCCGCAACAGTTCTAGAATCCCCCTCGATTCCCCGGTTTTTTTCAGATATTCTTCATAAGTAAGGTATCCAGGTTGTTCATTTCCTCGAAGCGGAAGAATAAAGTAATTGGTCGTAACACCTCTTTTTGTAAATTCCTGCTTATATTTTTCTGCCCGTTCTTTTCTGCCGTTATTTGTTGCACCAAAAAATAGATCCGTCTTTGGTTCGCTAGAAGAAAAATCCATATGTTTCGAATAAAAGGAACTATTATGTTTTAGTCCAAGTTCTTTCGCTTCTAAAAAATCAAAATGATAAATCTCATCGATTGCCGGTTCATCTTGTGCCTGCTTCAGCATCGCCTCGTGTTCTGCTTTAAAGTGGTTCCAAAAAAATAACACGATTTTTGCATTGGTAAATGGACGCACGCGTCGAGCCATCTCCATATCAAATCCATAATCTAAAAAAACGATCAGCTGATAATTTGCCAACTGTTGTCGAGCTGATTTAATGAATTCCGACTGTAGTAAATCTTTTCCGGACCAAACATCTAAAGAGCGGATGGAAGGAAAAAAATAAAGTGATTTATTTTTCGCAATTAGCAATACGTCGTTTTTGTTCATCTGTTCCGCCTCACTTTCTCTGTCACTTTTTCCTATGATAGCCTGTTTAAATAGTAAAAAGCCAGTAAAACGCTTCCTATTATTTTTATAAAAATTTAACATTTCTATGAAAATACGATGAAATAAATCATTCTTCCATTAAAATATGCCTAAAAGTTTTCTGAATAGTTGTAATTATCTGAAAATTTGTTATCATTAGTCATTGTTATTATTACTATTTATTCTTACTATTTATTCTTACTATACATTTTGATTGTGAATTTAAAAGAAAGAGGTTATTTATGGAAGATAAAAAATTGAAAAAACAACTTAGCTCCCGACATATCACCATGCTAGCTTTAGGTGGAGCGATTGGTGCAGGTCTATTTAAAGGAAGTGGCGAAGCGATTGGAATCGCCGGCCCTTCTGTATTGATCGCTTTTTTGATTGGCGGCATAATTTTATATATCGTGATGAAAGGTCTGGGAAAAATTGTTTTAAGTGGTGGTGATACGCACCACGGATTATCTGGATTGATTCGTCCATATCTAGGTGCTCATGCTGCCGATTTTACCGATTGGGTCTACTGGTCCATGTGGATTATCAATATCATTGCTGAAGCTGTTGCAGCTGCTTCCTTTTTACAGTTGTGGTTCCCCCACATCCCAGCTTGGGTATTTGTTTTTATGTTGGCTGTTTTAACTACTATCATCAATCTTTATTCGGTACGATTATTCGCAGAGACAGAATATTGGCTGGCCTTTGCTAAAATCAGTGTCATTATCCTATTGATCATTTTTGCTGCTTATCTTGTCGGTCAGCAAATGTTGGGTACTGGTGTTTTCCCTACCCTTCAACAATTAACTGATCATGGTGGTTTTACTCCCCACGGTATGAAGGGAATCATCAGTTCTTTGCTTGTAGTTATCTATTCTTACGGCGGTTCTGAGTTGATTGCTATCACAGTAAGCGAAGCAGATGATCCTAAACGTGCGATTCCTAAAGCAATCAAAGGCGTCATGGGAAGAATCATTTCCTTTTACATTATTCCTTTATTTTTGCTTTTGATTATTTTTCCTTGGAATACTTTAGCAGGCACGAACGTTAGTCCTTTTGTGATGGTATTTGAAAAAATGAATATTCCATTTGCGGCAGATATCGTCAATTTCGTGATTGTTCTTGCTCTGTTCTCGTCTATCAATTCAGGTGTATATGCTTCTTCGAGAATTTTGTTCTTCCGCTTGAAAGATCGGAAAGGTTCCTCTAGAAAACTAGCTGTTTTAAACAAGCATCAAGTACCGCAACGTGCTGTGCTGTTTTGTACCAGTGTTCTTTATCTAGGTGTGGCTCTTTCTTATTTTGTCGGTGACAAATTATTTGGCTATCTGGCAGGTTCTCTTTCCTATACAGTATTATTGATCTGGATCATTATCAGTGCTGCGTCCTTTGTACTGACACTAAGGAAAGGAACGTTATGGGACAAAGGAATCAGCTTTTTTGCATTAGCAGTCTTAGGGTTGATTTTCCTTGGTATCCTATTCACGAACTCCATTGGGGTAACTGTATTGACCGGTTTGCTTTACCTGTTCATTTATTTCAGTTATCAAAAAAAGAATGATGCTTTCGTCTTGACGAATGAATGAAACCAATAGAGAATTTTATTCTATTTATATTGAATATCTGGAGCTATTGAAAAAAAGGAGCTGCGACAAAAATTGTTGCAGTTCTTTTTTCCGAATAAACGGTGTTCAAAAACCATCTGTGCAGATTAATTGATTGTTCTCCACGCTCATGACATGATAGAAGAAAGGAATGAAGAAAAAGGAGTTTGTTTTAAATGAAAAAGTATTGGAAGTTTTTGTTGATGATTGGTGTTTCGACGGTAGTCATGTTTGGTATGATGTATTTGAATGTTTATGCGCTTGATCATATCTTCTTCAGTCGCACACGTGTATTCATGGCGTTGATGATGGGTGCAGTCATGGCAGTCATCATGTTGTTGTTCATGTGGAAAATGTATGAAAACAAAAAGATAAATGCTATGATTTTAGCCGCTAGTCTTCTTGTTTTTGCCGGTTCCTTATTTATGGTACGAAGCCAAACAACTGTCAACGATACGGCGTGGATGAAGGCGATGATCCCTCATCACTCTATTGCTATCTTGACAAGTAAACGAGCTGATTTAAAAGATCCTGAAGTAAAAAAATTAGCGGAAGAAATCATTCAGGCACAAGAAGAAGAAATCGACAAAATGAAAAAAATGATCAAAGAAATGGAATGACCATTATCCATCCAAATAAAAAAAGAGGATGTTCCAGAAGTGATCAACTTCAAGAAATAAGAAGAAGCTACTTCTGGAACACCGTGAATCAGAGGTTGTGAAAAAGCTGCCCTGCATCAAGTAATAAGAACAGCCAAACAAAAATAGCTTCTCATATTTTTCGTTTGGTTAGGCTTATTACCGCAAATGCAAGCTTTTGAACACCGTTTATTCGTAAAAGGGAGTGTGACAAAAGTCTTGTCACACTCCCTTTTTACGTTTTTATTGTTCTAATTGCGCTGTCTTGCTTACTGCTTCTTGCGGTTTCACAAATTTCTTTGAGATCCCCCAACCTGTAAAGGCACTGACCATCGAAAACACAGGTGAAAGCAAACTGAAAAACACGAATGGCAAGTAAGTGAGTGTAGGAATGCCAAATGTACTTGCTACGAAACTTCCGGCGATTCCCCAAGGCACTAAGTAGTTGATTACTGTTCCACCATCTTCTAGTGTTCTCCCTAATACAGTTGGATCAAATCCTGCTTTTTCGTAAGTTTCTTTAAATGCATTACCAGGCAGGATAACAGATAGAAATTGTTCTCCAATAAAGATATTTACTCCGATGCTTGTCATCAATGTTGTAAAAATCAATTTTGGGGTGTTCGTCATCTTTCTTGATACTCGTTCCATAACGGTTGAGATCAACCCAAATTCGATCAACAAACCACCTAATGACAATGTTAGAATAATCAATGACACAGTTGGCATCATGCTTTCGATTCCTCCACGGCTAAGTAGTGAATCGATTTGTTGGTTTCCAGTATTTGAAACAAATCCCGATTCGATGACCCCTGCCAACTTCGTTAAGGAAGTTTGTGGGTTTTGAATAAAGATCATTCCTACTGCTACAGCAATATTCAACAAAATCGTCAAAATTGCCGGTACCTTTTTCCATGCACACAAGAGCATTAAAAATAGAGGAATCAGTGACCAGATCGAAATAGTAAAGTTTGCTTCTAAAATATCAGTCACTTCACGAATAGATGAAAGACTTGCGGCTTTACTTGTGTGTCCTAAAATCATGAATAAAAAGAAAGAAACAACAAATGCCGGAACAGTTGACCACATCATATGCTTGATGTGTTTGAACAAATCGGCATCAACAATAGCTGCTGCTAAATTTGTTGATTCGGATAATGGAGACATCTTGTCTCCAAAAACGGCACCTGAAACAATGGCTCCAACAACAAGGGCTGGATTTAGTCCTAGTGTTGTCCCAATACCGAAAAATGCAATCCCAATCGTTGACATAACAGTAAAGGCACTCCCTACAGCGCTACCTACGATTGCACAAACAACAAATACAGAAGGGACGAACCACTGGACACTAATCAATTTAAATCCAATGACCATGAGGGTTGGAATAATTCCTGCTTGTATCCATACAGCAATCAATGAACCGACTAAAATAAAAATAAAGATTGGAATGATCCCCGGTTTGATGCCATTGATGATCCCTTCGTGCAGCCAATCTGTCGGGTATTTTTTTATCACTGCGTACAACATGACCATTCCGATAGCTGCCAAAATCGTGATATTAGGTGAAACCTTTAATCCGACAACGCCAATCGCAATGCCTAAAACAATGACCATCAATACAAGTGTTGCTTCTAAAAAACTTGGTGTTCCTTTTTTTTCCATGATAATCTCTCCTTTTTTAGTTGTTCTTATGTTCTAAAAAAGTTAAGATATCGGATTACTCCGCCACAATTCATCCGCGATTCCTCCTTTATAAAAATAAAAAGACCTGCTTTCAACTAAGGACGAATGACTCCGCGGTACCACCTTAATTAAAAACAGATCTGTTTTTCACTTTCAAACGATTATTCAAATGTATGGACTTTCCATGTAATTCGTCAATTAGGCTTGATCGGTTCACAGCGACCACCGACTTTCTGAACAAAACACCTAACCACTACTGCGTGAAAAGTTGACTTGTATGAAGTTTACCTTCCATAAGATCATTTGTCAATGAAAAAGAAAATATTTTTTCATTTTTCTGAAAATTATTTTTATAACTTTCGCGCACAACTTTATCTTTTTACTAGAAAGTAGCGCCCTCTTGTTTTTTTCTTGCTACTATTTCTTGATGTTCTTGCTTGATTCTTTCTAATAGCTTTGGCTCTTTCAACAGATCAAGAGCTGTATTGACGAGTAGTTCTGCTGCAATCGCAATAGAAGCAAGGCCTTTGTCACTTTTAGCAGCAGCTTTGAATTCTTCTGTGTGTCCGGCAATATATGTCTCAGAGATTGCTACCGTAGGCTGGATTGTTGGTATGACTTGGCTGACATTTCCTACATCAGAAGAACCGAGACTTGTTCTTTGTTCCGTTTCTATTTCTTCATCTGGAACACCTGCTTCTTTTGCATGCTGGAAGAATAAGTCATCAAAAGAAGGAGTAACGATGACATCATCAACTGCATTTTGGAACAATCCAAACTCAAAAGTCGTGCCCGTACTTATCGCAGCACCTCGTACGATATTTTCCACTTTTTCATATACTTTATCTAATGTTTGCCGATTTCCTGCACGTAAATAGAAACGTCCAGCAGCGTAATCTGGAATGACGTTGGCAGCTACTCCTCCGTCTGTAATGATCCCATGGATATTGACATCTTTTGGCAATTGCAAGCGTAGAGCGTTGATTCCATTAAACACTTGGATCAATGCTTCCAAAGCATTTACTCCTTTTTCAGGTGCTGCTGCTGCATGGGAAGCGACACCGTAAAATTTGATGTCGACTGGATCATTCGCTAAAGATTCTGTCGTTTTCCCATAACGAAAAGCTGGATGGACGCATAACGCTACATCGACATCCTCAAAAAAACCTTCTCGAACAAAGCTGCCTTTAGCTGATCCGTTCTCGCCCCCTTCTTCCCCTGGGGTGCCATATACACGGATTTCTCCACCAGTTTCATCAATGAATTGCTTCACTATGCTGGCGGCTAATACGGAGTAAGTACCAAACAAATTATGCCCGCATGCATGACCAATACCTGGTAAAGCATCGAATTCTGCCAAAAAGGCAATTGTGGGACCGGGTTTATTGGAAATATAACGTGCATCAAAGGCTGTTCGGTGTCCAGCTACTTCTTTTTCTACCCAAAACCTTTCTTTTTCTAATTGTTTAATCAACGCTGCTGAGGAATAAAACTCATAGTTACTTACTTCAGGATGTTCGTGGATATCTAGAGCAAGTGCTTGATATTCTGGTAAACGATATTGGATTAGATCCTTCAATTGGTTTGTTGAGATTGTTGTTGTCATAAAAAATTCCTCCTATGCTAGTCATTTTTCTTATTTTCTCCCGAATGTTTCCCATGCAGGCACGCTTGATCCTTTTGATGTTTTCTCGATTACTTTGACTGTGTCTTCTGTTTGATAAGCGTCTACTATTTTTTGATACGTTTTATTGTTTTCATCTTCTTTTCTTGCAACGATGATATTCACATAAGGACGTGCATGGTCATCCACTGGTTCTAAGAAGATGGCATCAGAAGCAGGATTAAATCCAGCATCTACAGCTACACCGCTATTGATCACTGAAATGTCTACATCTGACAAAGCACGTGCTGTTTGGGAAGCATCTAATTCAGAAATGTCTAGATTTTTTCTATTCTCGGTAATATCAGAAACAGTGGGCGCTTGTCCTTTTGCCTTATCCACTTTGATCAATCCAGCAGTTTGCAATAACAGAAGAGCTCTGCCGCCATTTGTAACATCATTAGGGATTGCTACTTTTGCTCCGTCTTTGATATCAGCTACATCCTTCAAAGTGTTAGAATAAATTCCCAGCGGTGCATTGACAGTATTTCCGATCGATACTAAATCAGTTCCGTGTTCTTTATTGTAATTGTCTAAAAAGAATTGATGTTGGAAAGAATTCAAATTAATCGATCCATCTGCTAAAGCCACATTTGGTTGATTGTAATCTGTAAATTTCACGTATTCCAAATTAATGTTCTCCTTTTTCAAACGGTCTTTCACGTTGTCCCATACATCTGTATCTTCTCCAATAATCCCTAGTTTTACGATAGTTTCTTTTTTGTCAGTTGTATCTGCTTTTCCTTGGCTACACCCTGCCAACCAAATAATTGCTACAAATGTAATGACTACAAAACGAATAATTTTTTTCATTTTTTCTCCTCCACTTTCAATGTGTAATTTTTTTAATCAGTTGATTACTGATAAATTGACTTAAAAAAACTAAGATTAGAATCAATAATGTAGCCACAATCGTTACATCTGTTTGGAATCGATTATACCCTCTCGATATAGCAAGATTCCCTAATCCGCCTGCACCTACTGCTCCAGCCATGGTAGTCAGTCCGATCACGTTGATGATAGTCAACGCCGAGACCCGAATGATACCAGGCAAACCTTCTAACAAATACACACGTAAAATGATACCGATTGGACTGGTTCCCATCGCTTCTGCCGCTTCGATCACCCCAGGATCAACTTCTAGCAGTGCGTTCTCGATTTGACGAGCAAAAAACGGAACAACTCCAAAAATCAATGGCACTAAAGCTGCTTTCGCACCAATCGTCGTTCCAACTAAGAAACGAGTAGTCAATGCTAAAAGAGAAAGCAAGATAATGAAAGGGATGGAACGAATGATATTGATCAGCTTATCAAGTATTTCAAATAGCAGACGGTTAGCTAGTAATCCATTAGGGCGTGTCACTACTAACGTCACACCTAAGATGATTCCAATCATCCCGCCAATGAATGCTGTCCAAAAAGACATATATAGTGTTTGCTTCGTCGCTTCGACAAATTCATCCGGAATCAAATAAACATTGGGCAAATATGTTTTAAAGAAATCAGTCATTTTATCTTCCTCCTTCGATCACTTTGATACGACTATCTAATTCGTTTTTTTGTAAAATATTTATTTTTACACCAGATTTGATCAAATAATCCAATGCTTTTTTCCGCTGTTTGGTTTCTCCAGCTAAAGTAACGATCAAACTCCCTAACGGCGTTTCTTGTAATAACTCTACATTGCCATATAAAATATTCGCTGTTACTTGATATTTGCTGTACAGATGAGCGATTAGAGGTTCGTTCGTCTGATTTCCAATATAACTTAATTCCACCAGCCATTTATTGGCGATCTGATCGGCAAAAGCAGAATGGGCAATGATCGTTTCTAATGCTTGGTCAAGATGAGTAGCTGTTCGAATAAAATCTTTGGTCAATTCTTCTTCAGGATTGCTGAAGATCTGGATGCTGCTACCTTTTTCAACGATTCTTCCATCTTCCATAACCGCTACCTTGTTGCAGATTTCTTTGACAACTTGCATCTCATGAGTGATCAGGACGATTGTTAAACCTAACTGGCGATTCAATTTTTTTAACAATGCAAGGATCTGAAGGGTCGTTTTCGGATCAAGTGCACTGGTTGCTTCATCACATAATAATACCTTAGGTTCATTCGCCAAAGCTCGTGCGATTGCTACTCGTTGTTTTTGTCCCCCCGACAGTTGTTTAGGATAAGCAGATGCTTTTTCTTCCAAACCGACAAGTTCCAGTAGTTCATTCACTTTTTGACGACGTTCCTGTTTCGATTTTCCAGAATACTTTAAAGAAAAATCAACGTTGTCAAAAATAGTTCGGCTTTCCATTAGATTGAAATGCTGAAAGATCATACCGATGGCCTTTCTTTCTTTTCGCAATTCTTTGGGAGAGAGCTGACTCAAATTCGTCTGATTGACAATGACTTCTCCTGCTGTTGGTTTCTGCAGCAAATTCATCACACGAACTAACGTACTTTTCCCTGCACCTGAGTAACCGACGATTCCATAAACATCGCCTTTTTCAATCGTTAAATCTACAGAATCTACTGCCTGTATCTCTTTTTCTTTTTGTTTGAAACATACAGAAACATCTCGCAATTCAATCATTAAAATTCCTCCTTATCTAAAAAAAGCGTCCTCAAGAAAATGAAAATGTCATTTTCTTGAGGACGCTTTTTTGCGTGTTACCACCTCATGTTCAAGCTGTGTTCACACACAACTCCTCTTCAAGTACGATCATACTCTAGCAAGATATCGGTCGCAGCCGTCATCGCCTTACATCTATGCTCGGGATGAATTGCTCGATGGCCATTTTCCAATAGTCGTTCCTTGCTTCTTCTCAGCTACCGAAGCTCTCTGTCAAAGGTTCTTCTATCGTACTTACCATTTCAATGCAAATAATATTCAAAAAAAAAGTCCTTTTACTAACATAAACTATGTCAGTAAAAGGACGACGTATCGCGGTACCACCTTTTTTCGGAAGTTTCCTTCCCTCAAGCCCAACATCTCAAAAAGAGAGATTGGCGTTCGTTTTAACGGTCGAACAGTTCCGAATTTGCCTACTTATCGACAAATTATTCTCCAAGGCCATTTTCAGCTTTTCTTACTTGACTCTTCTCACCAGCCAGAGCCTCTCTGCAAAGTTTCCAAACTTACTTTCCTTTTCAACGAAATCGATATTTTGTTGTTGGGATTAATCTACATGAGGAAAACTGAAAAGTCAAGTACGAAATTCAAATTATTTTTTCTATATTTATTTTTCTGTTTTTTTATTTAACATTTCAATAACAGTTCGAAGATCTTTTCCTTCCGCAAGAAGTTTCAATTTTTCCTTTTCTTCGACGGTATAATTTCGGACAAAACTGGAATCAGGTATCAAAACAACGCCTAATCCTGCTCGTGAAGCAGCTGTTGCTCCTACTAAAGAATCTTCCACTGCAAAGGCTGAACTAGCTTCTAATCCTGTTCGTTCCAAAGCTGTCAGATAAGGAATCGGTGAAGGCTTGTTCTCCGACACTTCGTCTCCGAATGTAAACGTGTCAAAGTAATCAGCTAATTTAAAGTGATCCAAGATATCTGTTGCTCTTTTCGTAACAGTGGTCGTAGCAATGCCTAGTTTCATATGACGTTCTTTTAAGTCTGCCAATATTTCTTTTGCATATGGTTTTAAGTGGATGGCTCCGCTTGTCAGCTGTTGATAAAAATATTCTTCACGCTTCGCTCGGACTTCCTGTACTTTTTCAGGGCTACCTGCTGCTTTCACTAAAATATCAAAACTTTGTTTCCAGTTTTTTCCGCCCCAAGCGTCAACGATTTCTTTTGGGATATGGATATCAAATTGCTGAAATCCCCAAAGCCAGCCATCACGATACGTTTTTTCTGTGTCAACTAACAAACCATCTAAATCAAATATTGCACCTTTCATCTATACATTAATCCTTTCCAAAACAATACACATAGTTTAGCACGACTGGTCCAAAAAGAACAGAAGCAAAGAACCAGCCTTCTCGTTTATAAGAGTTCTTGGAATCGACGGATATAGATTTTCTTCACAGCTGTCACAAGCGCCAGATAAGCGATGACTGTAGCAAATAACCATAACCAGTAATTGCCAGGAAGTGGCATCAAGCCTAATTCAGCACCAAAACTTGTAAAAGGAAGGACAGAACCGACAATAATTCCTAATGTAGTGATAACAAACATGGCAAATGTTGCGTTGCTTTGGATAAATGGTACTTTCGGTGTACGCAGTGCATGGAGCACTAAGGTTTGTGTCCATAGTGATTCGACAAACCATCCTGCATGGAATAATGCGATGAAAATCACTCGCTGTGAACTATCCAATGTATGGAAACTTCCGCCCACTACAGCAGGACAAATAACAAAATACATCAACAAGTAAGTAGTAATATCAAATATCGAACTTGTTGGACCAAAGTAAACCATGAATTCCCCAATACTAGATGCATTCCATTTTTTTGGCTCGTCCAAATATTCTTTATCCATCCGATCCCATGGCAAGGAAATGCAGGAAACATCATAGATCAGATTCAAAAACAAAAGTTGTAAAGGCAGCATTGGTAAAAATGGCAGGAACGTACTTGCAATCAGCACGGAAAACATATTGCCAAAATTAGAACTTGCTGTAGCCTTGATATATTTCATGATATTCCCAAAAGTTTCTCGTCCAGAAAGAAGGCCTCTTTCCAAAATCGTCAAATCTTTTTCTAAAAGGATCACGTCTGCAGATTCTTTCGCAATATCCACAGCTGTATCTACAGAAATACCGATATCAGCCACTTTCATTGCAGGAGCGTCATTGATACCATCTCCTAAAAATCCGACAGTATGACCATTTTTACGTAAAGCTGTCGTCAAACGTGCTTTTTGCTGAGGATTCAATTTTACGAATACTTCATGGTCTTCAGCTACTTGTGCTAATTCATGATCACTCATTTCCGAGATTTTCTCACCGGTAACCAATTCATTGATCTCTAGACCTACTTGACGGCACACTGAACGTGTAACTAATTCGTTGTCCCCAGTCAGAACTTTTACAGCTACACCATGTTCTTTCAGAGCTTTCAACGCTTGTTTCGTTGTTTCTTTTGGTGGATCAAGGAAAGCAAGATAACCAATCAAAACCATGTCTGACTCATCTTTGACTGAAAATTCTCCAACGACGCTTGGATTGGTCTTTTGTGCGACACCAATCACTCGTAAGCCATCTTCATTAAGTGACTGTACTTTTGCAAGTACGGCTTCTTTTCGTTCTTTTGTTAATGGTGTAACAGTACCGCCAAGATCAATAAATTTAGAAATGTTCAGCATTTCTTCAATCGCGCCTTTTGTGATCATTTGTGTTTTACCAGCTGGATCAGCAACCACAACACTCATACGACGACGTTCAAAATCAAAAGGAATTTCATCCACTTTTTGATAATTGATCTTATCTGTATCTAAAGTTTCTGTTGCTTCATCAATGATAGCCACATCTAACAAATTTTTCAGCCCTGTTTGATAGTAGCTATTTAGATACGCATGGCGCAAAACACGATCATCTTCATTTCCTTCACAATCCATATGATATTCAAGAATGATTTTATCTTGTGTCAATGTCCCCGTTTTATCCGTACATAACACATCGATTGCACCAAAGTTCTGGATGGCATTCAAATTTTTGATCACTGTTCCTTTTTTGGCCATCACACTTGCTCCTTTGACCAAATTCGTCGTAACGATCATTGGAAGCATTTCAGGTGTTAGACCAACTGCTACAGATAGTCCAAAAAGAAAAGCTTCTAGCCAATCCCCTTTTGTAAGCCCATTGATGACGATAACTGCTGGAGCCATCAATGACATAAATTTGATCAGTAGCATGGATGTTTTATGGATGCCTAATTCAAAGCTTGATTGAATTGGTTTTTCAGATAGCGTTTCTGCTACATGACCAAATAGTGTTTCATTTCCAACAGAAACAATGATTCCTTCCGCACTTCCACTGATGACATTACTTCCCATAAAGACAAGATTTTCGTAACTTGTTTCGCTTTGCTGATCGTCTTCACATACTTTCGCATGCTTTTCTACTGGATAGCTTTCCCCTGTCAATGCTGCTTGGGAAATGAATAAATCCTTTGCGGACAATAAACGCATATCCGCTGGTATCATATCCCCTGCTGAAAGCCGAACAAGATCTCCACAGACGATTTCTTCCATAGGAATCTCTGTGTACTTTCCATTACGTTTTACAGCTGCCGTTACTTTCACAAGTGATTTCAGTTTTTCAGCCGCTTGATTGGAACGTACGGACTGAATCAACGTCATTGTCCCGCTGACGATAACCATAGTGAAGATAATGGCTACACCGAAAAGATCTTTATCTCCAGGAGCTGCTAATACATATTCCGTGATGAATGAAATAATTCCTAATGCGATCAACACTAATGTAAATGGCGTGATGTATGCTTTCAATATTTCTACAATGAATGGTGTTTTTTTGCCATATGAAATCGCATTTTCACCGTAATTTTCTCTTGAACGTTCGATTTGTTCTTCTGTCAATCCATTTGCTGATGCATGGAATAGTTCAAATAATTCTTGTTTCGTTTTTCCAACAAAAGCTGCATAGATTTTTTGTGTATCTTTCTTTTTTTCCATCTCAATCTCTCCTTTGTGTCCAAAAGACAGCTGTTCTCGCTGCTTTTGGTCTTTAGCTATTCATCGGATCGATAGAGAAAAAACTGAAAGGGGCTGAGAACAGATAGATAATAGCCCTGGCCTTTCCTCTAGATCCTTGTTTTTCGAATGACTGTCATCCATTTGTTCTCATCTCCTTTACTAAGTAATTTTAATTCATGACTTCCAATCATTTTTCGAATAGTTATTTTTCCAATTAGACCACCTCCTTTTTATTTTTCACCGATGGGGATTTGCGGCAACAAAAAAACCTCTCGCCAAATACTCAGCGAAAGGTTTGAAAAAGCATATTAAAAAAAGCTTCTCAGATCTCATCGTTGAGTTTTGACACTGTACAACGTAAAAAGCAGATACCTGCTTTTAGCTACCTTATGAAAAGCCTTATCTCGACAATTCCTGTTCTACCCATTGGCGTCTCTCGACGTTTTTGGGCAGTAGCCTATGTTTGTATAGGAGCCTCACCTAACAAATCTTATTCGGTTTTCCTTCGTTAATATAACAACTAAAAAAGAGGATGTCAAATCAATTTTCCATGTTTTTCATACTTTTTTTAAAATACACACGTTATATTCCTGTCTCACGCGGTTTTATTTGTCTCATTTTCCACCTCCCGCTATAATAGAAATATAGTAGGAAACGAGGTGCTGTTATGGAAAGAACACTTGTTATTATCAAGCCAGACGGCGTGAGACGCCATTTAGTCGGAAGCATCATCCAACGTTTTGAAGCAAAAGGACTGGCCATTGCTGAAATGAAGTTTGAAACTATGACTCCTGAATTAGCAAAAGAACATTATCAGCACTTGACTGAGCGCAGTTTTTTTGATGAACTGATCGATTACATGACTTCCGGTCCTGTCGTTTATCTTGTGCTGGTCGGCGAGGAAGTGATCGATATCGTCCGTAAGATGGTTGGAGCAACAAAAGCTGCCGATGCTGTTCCAGGTACGATCCGAGGAGACTACGCGCTGCCGGGGACTGAAAACATCATTCACGCTTCTGATTCCCGTGATGCTGCGGTAAAAGAGATCGCCCGCTTTTTCCCGCCATTCGATATAAACAAACCGTCTGAAAAAGCGGCGAAGTGATACAAATTCTAAACTGCTGGTCTAGTTGCTGGGTTCAGCAATGGCCAGCAGTTTTTTCTCTAAGGACCTCCGTTGATTCTTTCCTAACATATATTCGAGCACTGTGAAGAATTCTTGGTAGTCTTTCGTCTTTTCTTCCCCTAAAGCAGCAGAAATCAATCTTTGATAATAATCTGCCATCAATGTTTCATAGATCACTGTACTTCTTTCTTTATGTGCTAAGCTCCGTTTCATATCTTCATTCACACTACGTGCCTTTTTCAACCGACCATTTTCTATATAAAACGAAGTCAGGTTCATTAAAAAAGTAAAGAGATACTGCTCATGATTGTTCAACTGTGCTAATCGTCGCATTCTTTTTTTGATTTTCAAATAATTGTTCTCAATGAACCGATCACTGAATATCCAAGGAAAATCAGCTAGAATAGATAGTTCAAATTGACCATAGTCTGGTATCTGCATCAAGTATTCTTCAATGATTCGGCATTCATAACGTAAAAATTCAAATTCTGTCTCAGATACTTCTGTTTTTTCGACCATGTGAAGATTCAAAACCAAATAATACAGATCTTCTGTTTTCTTAAAATGCCTACGGTTATTGCTGATCTCTTTATAAGGATCAAAGCTGTCTTCTTGTACCCGATCTAGCATTCGTCTTTTTTTCTTTAACTTTATTGGTTCATCCAGCTGGTTTCGCATCCATTCATATTCTGCAAGTGTCATGTTCATTCGCTCTAAAAATGATCTCAATGTTACAAATGACATTTTTTTCACTGAATTTGTCTCAATCCCGACTAGAGAAGTCTTAGAACAGATTCCTTCCGCTAATTGGGACTGTGTCAACTTCTTGTTGACTCGAAGTTTCTTGATCAATTCACCATCATACATAATAGTTCTCCTTTTTAATTTAAATTTTTCCACATTCAATAAATAGATACGTTAAAAAGGAAAAATACACGAAAAAAATAAAAAAATGTTTTTTTCATAAAAAATACCAACCTTCAAGCATTAGAATGTTGTCTAACTACTGAAGGTTGGTTTGATTGTTTATTGATTATTTTTTTGCTGTTCAACGTCTGTTCTTGTTACTGGATATAAGTTGGTTGTTGTTTTATTACCATTTTTTGAAAAGACACTTGTCGAATGTTCGCCTTTTTGCTTTTCGATTGCTTCATTACGTTCCGCTTCATTTTTATAGTCATATTTTTTCGGATCAATCGTCTCAAATCCGTTTGGCACATAAAACCGCAAGAGATTTTCCTGATTCAGCTTATCTGAAAGACTTAACGCAGTCTTGACTTTTTCCTGATCTTTGGAGATTTCCTCATCGATTCCTGCTGCTTTCGTATCGATGATTTCTCCTGTCTGATTATTGTAAGCTTTTCCTCCTAGGACGGTGTATTTGGGTGTCACAAAGTTCCCATTTCGAAAAGCAACTACTTGATCATGCTGAGAAGATAATAAGTCTGTACCAAAATGAAGATAATCTTTATCATCGATTCCCAATAGATGTAGTAATGTCGGCAAAACATCGATTTCTCCACCGTATTCATGATTGACTGTCCCTTTAGTATAACCAGGCATATGGATCATCAATGGCACTCGTTGCATCTGTGCGTTGTCAAATTCATCCCATGTATCTGGATCTTTACCAAGAGCGCTTGCTAAATCTTTATTATCTGTATTCGAGATCCCAAAATGATCCCCGTAAATCACAAAGATTGAATTTTGGTAAATACCAGATTTTTTCAAATACGTAAAAAATTGTTCCAATGATTGATCCAGATAATGTGCCGTTCGAACATAATTATCTACTGTGCTATTGCCAGTATTCAAAGATGGAAAGTCGAAATTCTTGTCATCCGTATAATAAGGCGTGTGGTTGGTTACGGAAAGAAATTTCGTGTAAAACGGCTGTTGTAGATGCTCAAGATATTGGGCAGATTCTCTGAATAAATCTTTATCTAATATCCCATAACCTAACGTTTCGTCGGATTCATCAAAATAAGATCGATCAAAGAAATTGTCATAACCTAAGTTTTTATATACATGATCTCTATTCCAAAAACTAGCTACATTCCCATGGAAAACAGCGCTTGTATAGCCTTGCTTTTGTCCAAGGATCGCTGGTGCGGCTTGAAAGACATTGTCTGACCCAAGTTCTGTGAATAATGAGCCTTGAGGTAAACCAAATGTGCCAGTTTCCAACATATTTTCAGCATCACTTGTCTTTCCCTGTCCTACTTCATGAAAGAAATTGTCAAAGCTGATCGTTGCTTGATTCTGGAAAATACTATTTAAAAACGGTGTGACTTCTTGTCCGTCTACCTTCATATTAATCAAAAACTGCTGGAAACTTTCTAAATGGAGAACGATCACATTTTTCCCTTTAGCGATCCCAAATGTTTCGGGATTTGGCTCTGCATAATGTTTCTTTGTATAATCTAAAACTTCATCAATCCCATTACTGCTTGCATGCGCGCGAACACTGCTAGTCATTCCTGTTTTGATTCCGTCATAAATAGTATACGCATCGATTCCTAGATATTTGACAATATATGAACGGTCAAATGTTCGCTGCAGCAATTGTGGACGGTTGGCTTCGCTCAGCGCTAGATTTCCTGAAAAAATAAGCCCTGAAAGACAGGTAACAGCGATAGCCATCGGTTTGCCGACAGGGTTGCTTTTGATAGGTATTTTCTTGACCTTCAACCAAACCAGTAGCCCAATGAACACAGCGATATCCAGCCAGTAGATGACATCATGGGGCTTCATCAAAGAAAAGGAGCTTCCTGACAATCCTTGCGACACTTTCGAAAAGCCTAATACAGATTTGACTGTAATGAAATCTGTGAATTCCCGATAAAAAATAATATTCAAGTACAACAAAAGCGTATTTAAAATATCAATGATCAAAAGAATAGCTAACGCTGGCTTTGGCTTTTTAATATACAAAGAAAGGCCAAAAAACAATAAGGTAGTCGCAATTGGGTTGATCCACAAGATAAAGTACTGGATCGTACCTTCCACACCTAATGAAAAATCTGCATAGTAGGCAATGATCGTCTTCAGCCAGAAAAAGAAAACAGCTGTCAAAACGATTGCTAAACGATTTTGGCACAATTTTTTAAGTTGTGTCACGTATATCACTTCTCTCTATTCACATTTTTTCTTATTTTGCTCCTGAAAAATGAAAATTTCCTAAAAAAGTTGTTATCTTAAGATTTTTTTATTCTTTCTAAAGATTATTCCGTCCACTTTTCACAGCATAAAACCGCTGCGATGTAAGCGATTAAACTAATGAAGAGATAAAAGTCTTGTGGTGACCGCTTCACTCCACGGTATTCAAAAGCCAGTTTCTCGGTATTCGTACAAAAAAAGAGGCTGTGACAAAATTCTTGTCGCAGCTCCTTATTTCTTGATGCAGGACAGCTTTTTCACAACTTCTTCCTTAAACGGTGTTCTCCTGCCAACTCCTCGGCCACAAGTCACAATATTTATAAAACATGAGAAGCTGTTTTTTGAAATTGTTCCTTGTGGCTCAGAGTTAAACGGCAGGCTCAAGACCTCTTGATACATGGTGTTCAATCAGCTGACCCTCGGTATTAGATTATGTCAGGACGCTAATTTTACAACCTCTTGGTAAACGGTGTTCAAAAGCTTGCATCTGCGGTAATAAGCCCAACCAAACGAAAAATATAAGGAGCTATTTTTTGAAATTGCTCCTTGTGGCTCAGAGTTAAACGGCAGGCTCAAGACCTCTTGATACACGGTGTTCAATCAGCTGACCTTCGGTATTAGCTCAAAAAACGGCAAAATATGAGGAACTATTTTGCCGTTTGTTTCTCTAATACTCAGGTCAAAACGCTGATTTCACAACCTCTGTTTTTCATTGTCCATAGGATTGATATTGTCCTTGTGATGACTCATTCGTAATAATTGAGGCTTGATTTTCTTCACTTCCCGTTATCGTTTGTCCACTGCCAGAATCTGAAGGACTTGTTCCTGTCGACTCGTTTTTTTGAGAAGAGACAGTTGTTTTCTTGACTTGTTCATTTGTCTTTTTCCATTCCGCTAAACGATCGGCGACCACTTTTTTGTCTACTTTTTCAGAATAAGCGGTGATCACTTTTCCATTTTTCAAACGGGCTACTTTGTCGCCATCATGAGTCAAAAGCAAAACGGTCAAATGCTTGTCTTTAAATTGATATTGTCTGAGAGAAATCGCACTAAGTACGTCATCGATATTAATAAATTGATTTTCTTCTTTTCCTTTTGGCAAATAAATGTCCAATTCGCCTTTTTCGTAATTGGCAGTTATTTTATACTCCGCCCACCAATAAGTTGAGAATTCTTTTTTGAAATTATCTACTGATTCTTTGCTTGCTACGATTTTTTCTGTTTCTTTCTGAGCAAGATCTGCTGTCATTTTTCCTGAAAATGCTGCGGATAAAATAAGCAGTAAGAAAAAACCGAATAACCAAAAGAGAAGAAACGGTCTTTTTTTCCTCATGCTTTCCTCCACTCCTATTTAATTTTGACTATTCTATTATATACAAAAAATGAAATAGAAAGACAAAAAAGTTGAAAAAGATCGTAAATAATTGAACTTCTTTTTCACAAAATGGTAAGAATGGAGAATTTCACGCATTTGCTCTCAACTATTCTTTCTTAAGCCTCAAATCCGTTTTTATCTGATACGTCTTTGAACCAATGACCCGATTTTTTGATTGTTCTTTTTCCATCTTGTGCTAAGTCTACTGAAATAAAGCCATATCGATTCTTATATGCATTGGTCCACGACCAGTTATCCATACATGTCCACATATGATAGCCTAAACAATTGGCACCTTCTTGAATGGCTTGATGGACATATTTCAGATGAGATTGGACAAATTCGATCCGATAATCATCGTGGATCATGCCATCTTCTTTGATAAATCGTGCTTCGTTTTCTACACCCATACCGTTTTCAGAAATAAAGCAGTCGATATTTCCATAATGATCTCGTACATTGATCAAAATATCATAGATTCCTTGTTCATAGATCTCCCATCCGCGATAAGGATTCATTTTACGACCAGGCATTTCATAATTGTCGAAATAATCCTCAGGCATTGGACCGTTTTTAGTATCGATTGGTGTTTCTTTTGCTTTTACCCGGCGTGGCTGGTAATAATTGATACCTAAAAGATCTACTGTATTTTCTTTGATAACCGTCAAATCCTCTGCATGGATCACAGGCATGAGATCAAGTTCTTTTACTATCTCAATCAATTCACTTGGAAACTCGCCTTTTACAGCTGGATCAAGGAATGAACGATTGAAGAACGCATCTGCTATTTGCGCTGCTTTAACATCTTCAGGGTTTGATTCGTCTCTTGGATAGCTTGGTGTCAGATTCAAGATGATACCAATAACACCACCTTGCTCCATTTCATGGTAAGATTTGATGGCTAACGCTGAAGCCAACGCTTCATGATAGCCAACTTGGATCGCTTTTTTCATATCTGACTCTTCTGGATAATGCCATCGATATAAATAACCTGCTTCGACTGGAACGATTGGTTCATTATGAGTAAACCATTTTTTTACTTTCGAACCAAACAATTCAAAACAACTTTTGGCATATTTTTCATAGGCTTCAACCGTTTCTCGGTTCAACCATCCGCCTTTTTCTTGCAGATACATCGGCATATCGAAATGATACAGATTCACAAAGGGTTCGATACCGTTTTCAATCAACTCATCAAAATAACGATGATAGAAACGAACGGCTTCTTCGTTGATTGTTCCAGATTCATCAGGTATCAAACGGCTCCATTGGATAGATGTTCGAAATGAATTATGCCCAGTCTGTTTCATCAACTGTACATCCTCTTGATACTTCGTATAAACTTGCGAGGTTTTTTCAGGTCCTACTTGATCAAAGAACTTTTGCGGTTCTTTTTTGTACCAATAATCAAAAATGTTCTCTCCTTTTCCATCGCCTGAAATCCTTCCTTCTGTTTGTGGGCCACTTGCTGCAGAACCCCACCAAAAATTTGCTGGAAATTGATATTTTTTCATCAAAGCACCTCTTTTTCTTTTTTAGTTCGTTTTAGTTGATTCCATGTATGATATTTTCCATCACAATCACTTTTTCATTTTCTTCCTCTTCTTTTTTGATTCGTTTTAACAGCTGTTCTGCTGCTCGTTCCCCGATTTTATCTGTTGGTGGCGTGATCGTGATTTTCGGAAGGATACTCAGATCGTTTTTATCTAAATAATCATAGTGACTGAACGCAATATCCTTCCCGATTCTGACACCTTCTTGATTGAAACATTCGATGGCACCAATCGACATATTGTAATTGCTGACAAAAATAGCAGTTGCCCCTTTTTCTAATAATGCTTTTGCCCCGTAATAGCCGCTTTTTCTAGAATAGTCTCCTGTAAAGACCTCTAATTGGATCGATGGATCATTTTGGACCGCTTCTTTGGCTCCTGCTAAACGTTCTCTTGCTACGTAGTCTGTTTGAGTGGCAGCAATAAATCCGATTTTTTTATGTCCTTGTTCACCATGATGAGCGATCACTTTTGCTACACTTTCTCGATCATTCACTAATATTGTATCAATACCTGCTGGTCCTTCTGGACAATTCAATGCGATAACTGGAATACTCATTTTTGTGAGCATTTCAAATCCAGACCACTCTTCTTCGGATAAGAAGACAATCAGCCCATCGATCACATGCTTCATCAGGTATTCAATTTTTTGTTCAATTTTTTCTGGCTGATCGGCAAACCCGCTTAATAATAAGCTATACCCATTTTCTTCAGCTACTCTTTCGATCCCTGAGACAACTTCCGACCCAAAACGGCTGGAAATCCCGTTTATCAAAAGTCCAATAGAGAAGCTTCGATTATTCTTCAACCCTTTAGCAATGATGTTTTCTTTATAGTCCAACGCTGAAATCGCTTCTGCTATTTTTTTCATGTTCTTTTCCTTCAGTTGCTGACCATTCAAGTAACGGGAAACTGTTCCCACTGAAACACCAGCCATCTTAGCCACATCACGGATCGATGCCATACATTCTCACTCCTGCCAGTTACATTTGATTTCTCTTTCTTGTTGTTCGATTATGATGACCGCATTCTTTGCATAGTGTTGCTTGTCATCAATATCCATATAACTAAAGTCTTCAGTAGAGCAACTTCCTCTCACTATTAATTATACTTAAACAAGTATTTGAACCGGTTCATTTTTAATATAGCATTTTTTTAAAAGATTGCAACACTTTTTTAAAACGCTTTCTGAAAGTGGCGGATTTTTTGCCTTTTTAAAATTTTATTCTAAAATTTACTCTATTTGTGGGTGTTTTGTGCGTTTTTCTCTTCCATCCGTTTGAAGTTTTACATTCCAATGGTATAATTTCTTTATCCTATCAAATGGGGGAAGTATTTTGAAGAAATTAATCGTACTATTTATTTTGTCTGCGGGACTTTTGACATTGACTGGCTGTGATTTGTTTGGCGGCTCTGACCAATCCTCGGACGAAACAACCGATTCTTCTGTCTTAAAAGCGGAAAAAGCAGATATCACCAACAGTGTATATACGCTAAAAGTACGTAAAGATATGGATTTATCCGCGGGACAGTTGACATTTACAGATAAAAAAATGGAATGGACACGCACGTATCAGACACAAGGAACTGATTCTTCTGAATCATCTGAAGAAAAAACAGTGCTGACAGATATCAAGATCACTACCAAAGATGACGAATATATTATTTCAGGAAAAGAAAATAAAAAAGAAACAACAGTCATATTTACAAAAATCGGTAATTACCGTTTGAAGGATGAGGATGGCAACATCTACAGTCTATAGTGCCGTCTGTTGGATCTTCTTTTGTTTCTCCCCTTCTTTTCTGCTATAGTAAAGAAGCAAGATGATTGTAAAGGAGACGAAATGGATGATCGATAGTCCTGATTATTGTACATGTAATAACAACAAAAATATCCATACAGAATTTAATGACCAAGGAAGCTTGAGCATATGCGACAACTGTCACAAACTAGTCAAAGATTCATTTAAAACATTTGAATCTTATCCTGTTCAAAATTATGTAAAAAGTAGAAGAAGATAAACAAATCCAAGCAAAACTCACTATGGCTGATTTTTATGAACTTCAAACTCAGCTTCTTCCTTTGATCAAGCTTCATCAGTAAAACAAACAGTGGATCATTTCAGTTTACAAATCAAAGAGTAAAGATTTATTTATTTCAAATATTTGAATATAAAATAACCAAACGATAGAAAGGCTTATTCTACATCACGTAGTAATTTTTCTTTCCCGTCGTTTGGTTTTTTATTTTTAGCCTAATTCTTGACCTTTTGCATGCTGGTTATCCGTAAAATATTTTCCAGCAGGCTTTCCTTCCAATTCAGCTAATTTTTCTTGGATCTGACGGATCACCTTTTTTGCATCTTCTGGATTTTCTACAAAATCGAATTTATCCCCATCCACTTGTATTTTAGGACATACATCAAAATCTTCATACCATTGATTATAGCGGGTGTTCAACGTTTCATAATAGGTATATAACGTCTCATCGCTTTCTAGCTGTTCATAGTCACGCCCACGTTTTTTGATACGTTCTAGCATCGTGTCCAAAGAAACTTTGATATGGACCATCAAATCAGGCCGTTTTTTTGGAGCAACATCATCTAACTCGTTTAGCATCGTATCTAATAAGCTATCGTACTGCTGTACTTCGATATCCGTTACCCGACCTAAATCAGCGTTTAGATGGAACAACAGGCTATCTTCATAGATGGATCGGTCTAGCACATTGTCATCGTTCACTAAAGCATTTTTCATTGCTAAAAATCGCTTGTTCAAAAAGAAGATTTGCAATAAAAAAGCGTACTGCTCAGGATTTGAATAAAAGAGCGGCAATACTTCGTTATCTTCGACATTTTCATAAAATGGTTTAGAATCAATCTCTTTTGCAAGCATATCCGTCAAACTGCTCTTACCTGCACCAATCGTTCCTGAAATCAAAATCACTGACATACAACCCTTCCTCTTCTATAAGTACTCGCCTACGTAAGTTTCAACAGGCAATGTTTCAAAATCATATTCACGTACAGCTTGGTCTGATTTTAAATACGTATGGAGACTTTGTGTAATCATCAAGTTCGTAGGTACCGTCTCTTCTTGTACAATGATCATCGGTTTTTTCAACATAGTTGCCACACCTAATTCGTAAGCCGTTCCTGGATCGATTGTTTGATGCTCAAAGTCAAGGATAGCAACAACAAATTCTGCATTTGTCAGTTCTTCCATATCTTTTTCGTATACTTCCTGCGCCCATCCAGCGCTGAATAGTTCATAATTGCTTTCTTGGTGATGACGTGGAGAGTAGAAACTTGTGACTGTTTTGTTTTCCTCCAACGCTTTTTCGATACGACTTACTCGATCGATTTGCTCCTCTGAAAAAAATGGTCCTGCTAAATATATTTGACTCATTATTTTGCCTCCTTCAATAATAACTGATTTTTAATAGATACTGCTCGTAATTCATTGACCAGTTCCAATGGATTGTTGGAAAAGATTACTTGATCCAACCATTTTTTATCCATAAAATCCTCTTTTGCAAAAGTTTCTAATAATTGTTGCAAGCCGCTGTAATAACCGCCAATATTCAATATTCCGATTGGCTTGTCGGGCGTCAGACCGATTGCTATCCAAGAAAGAAGTTGTGAGAATTCCTCCAATGTACCTAGACCTCCAGGGAAAACGAGGACAGCATCTCCCTTTTCAAATAATAATACCTTTCTTTCATCGATCGTTTCTGTAGGAATAAATGTAGTAACATCTTTTCCAGGCAATTCAGTTTCAAAAAGCCCATTCGGATAGATACCTGTGACTTTTCCGTTATTTTCCAGTACTGTTTTACTAATCACTCCCATAATCCCGGAGTATGAACCACCGTAAACCAGTTCGATTTCTTCTTGTGCCATGTATTTTCCTAACGTTTGCGCAATAAATTTGTAACTTTCTTTATTACCAAAACGGGAACCGCAAAAAACAGTAAGTTTCATAAAAAAACACTCCCTAACTCAAAAGTCTATCTTCATTCTACACGTGTTTTTTTAAAATAAAAGACTAGATTTTGTAGTTTTTTAGTGGTATATAGGATAGACACCACTATATATAGTATTTAGAAAAAAATCATTTTTCAGATATTTTATAGATAAAACAAAAATAAATAACGTGTTTTCATCGATATGAAATGACTTACTTATAGAAGATACTGGGATTTCGTCCTATATGCCAATAACGTGTATTATTTTAAACAACAAATACTTGTTTCTTTTATTAACGAAAAAATCATTTTGTTCTCGTGTTATGTTTCACTGATAAATGATGTTTCTCTAAATAAAAAAGCCGACGAACTAAACGATCAAAATTTGATCATTTTTGTTCATCAGCTTCTCCTAAAAATCTTTTTGTTAACGATAAATAGCTGGATTTGTAAAAATATCACTTGAATCGTCACTGCTGGAAGAAAATTCAGTGATAACCGCACCTGTTGCGCCTGCCTGGAACTAGTGTTTGATATTGGGCTCGAACGTGTACTGATCTCTAGCATGAAGAATAATTTCTTTTTTTACTGTATAATAACTTTCTTTCCTTTTTGGAATAGTACAGGAAAGTTTTTTTGTTTCCTTTCCTTCGACATAAGGTATACCAGACCCTTTCGACAACGAAAGGTTCTCATTTTTCCTTCATCGTCATTTCAAGGAGGGTGCCGATGCTCTGGACAGTTTCGATCGCTCCTAAACCAAAATCTGTATATTCGATTCTTTCTAACTCTGATTCTTTCATACCATTCCTGCCTCAAGGTACATCTATTGTACTTTTTTCTTGTAATCCATTCTGCCTCTCCTAACTAATTGTCAAATCATCCCAAGATATGTCTTCTTCCTCTTTTTCTTCTTGGATGATTTCTGCATTCGGATCTACTGGTTTTTTCAATAATAAAATGGTTATTCCTGTGACAAAAGAACCAGCTAACAATGCACCAATGAATGCCCATGGTCTGGTCATCGTAGCGACTGCAAACATTCCCGATGCCGGAATACGGCTATCTGCGCCCCAAAACATGCTTAATCCGCCACCTACTGCCCCACCGACTCCCGTTGCTATGACATTGCGTGCCAAGTCGTTCAATACGATAGGGAAACATCCCTCTGTGATCTGACAGATCCCCATAGGAAAAGCGGTCTTCAATGTATCGATTTCTTGACGATTGAGTATATTTTTACGAATGATTTTCCCTAAGAAATAAGCGATCGTCAAGCCGAATGGGGTTACCATCGAAGCTAAAATCAATACAGTGATTGGTTCATAGATTCCTTCTGAAAATCGTGCCACACCCCCTTATCCAGAATAAATGGTAATCCAGAAACAGCCGTGTATCTGCGGTAATAAGCCTAACCAAACGAAAAATATGAGAAGCTATTTTTGTTTGGCTGTTCTTATTACTTGATGCAGGGCAGCTTTTTCACAACCTCTTTTTTTATTTATGTTTCATAATCAATATGGTAAGGATGCAGCTCCGTATGGTAGACCGCCTCCGAATATTCAATCATTTCCCCAATTTGCGTAGACGATTTCCGTATCCGTTTGATGCCGATCTGTGCGTCTGTTTTCAGAATTCCTTGTTCTTCTTCTGTTAAAAATACTGCCGAGAAATCATCAGAAAATGAGTCAATAGTATATCCTTTTTTCGTCAGCAAACGATACAAAGATTCTTTGCCAAATTCTTCTCTGCTGAATTGCATCATTTCTTGTGGAAGATAATGAACAAAATAAATATAAGGCTGATTGTTCAAATAATATAAGCGCTTAAAACAAACAGCTTGCTCACCGAAAAAGGAAAACAAAGGATCTTCCTTCTTTATATGGACCAATTGCAAATCCAGCGTTTCTTTCCGGACTTCATATCGGGAGTTCTCCAAGATTTGCGTAAAGCTTGTCGCTTTGGATAATCGATTGTAAGGACGATTGCTTAGAACCGTCGTCCCACGACCACTTTTCTTTGCGACATATTCATCTGATGCCAGCAGTTCGATTGCCTTTCGGACAGTGATTTTGCTGACTTGAAACAGTTCTTCTAATTCACTTTCTGTCGGCAACATCGAACCGACTGGATATTTTCCTGAGAAAATATCTTCTTTAATTTTATCTGCGACTTCCAAGTATAGTACACGTGTCCTTTTCATAACGTCACCCTTTGCTTTACTATTACTAAAAGAATAGCACATAAAAAATAAAAAAAGAACACAAATCACATGTGAGAAGTGTGTTCTTTTTCATTCAGCTGCTTTAATTACAAGTTTACGCCATTTGAGGCAATTACTTCTTTATACCAATCAAAAGATTTTTTCTTTGATCGATTCAGTGTCCCATTTCCTTCATCGTCTAGATCCACATAGATAAAGCCGTAACGTTTACTCATTTCTCCTGTTGATGCACTGACAAGATCGATACATCCCCAAGGCGTATAGCCCATCAAATCTACACCGTCTGCTACTGCATTAGCCATCGCTTCGATATGACGACGTAAATAATCGATCCGATAATCATCAATAATCGTGCCATCCTCTTCCATATGATCAATGGCTCCAAGACCGTTTTCAACAATGAATAATGGTTTCTGGTAACGATTGTATAATTCATTCAATGCGATTCTCAGCCCTTCTGGATCGATCTGCCAGCCCCATTCACTTGCCTCAAGAAACGGATTTTTTACTCCTCCCAGCAAGTTCCCTTCTGAAGTTGCTGCTTGTGGATCAGTCTCATTGATTGCCGTAGACATATAATAACTAAATCCGATGTAGTCCACTGGATATTCTTTTAGCAACTGGAAGTCTTTTTCCGTTTGCTCTAATTTTTCCGGATCGACTCCATATTTTTTATGGGTACGCGCTGTGTATGCAGGGTATTCTCCACGTACTTGGACATCCGTGCAGAAAAAATTGAATTCTTGGTTTTGGATCATTGTTGCTGCCTGATTGACTGGATTGGCATCGATGCTGTAAGTTGTTGCATAGATAATCATGCAGCCGATTTGGATATCCGAACGCAATTCGTGGCCGATTTTTACGGCTTTGCTACTTGCAACGAATTGATTATGCCATGCTTGGAAAATATTTTGGTACTCTCCTGCTCCATTGCTTTTTACTAATCCTTGACTTAAAGCTGGAAAGTGAAAGGCCGAATTGATTTCATTGAAAGTCATCCAATATTTGACTTTACTGCTGTATCTCTCTAATACTGTCTGAGCAAATCGTTCATAGAAGTCGATCAGTTTTCGATTTTTCCAGCCACCGTATTCTTTTGCCAAATGAAGAGGCATTTCGTAATGAGAAATCGTGATCACAGGTTCAATATCATATTTTAAGCACTCATCAATCAGCTGATCATAAAATTCTAATCCCGCTTCGTTAGGAGTACCTTCGTCTCCATTTGGAAAAATTCGTGTCCAGGCAATCGAAAAACGATAACATTTGAATCCCATTTCCGCAAACAAGGCAAGATCTTCTTTGAAACGATCGTAATGATCGATTCCTCGATGATTCGGGTAAATATATTTTTCTTGATCAATCGTCCAGTCAAATTCTTCACTGCCGATAATCGCAAAGCGCTGCTTACCTCCAGGCATAGCATCTGCAACGGATAGTCCTTTTCCGTCTCGATCATAAGCCCCTTCTAATTGATTTGGCAGCAGTTGCTCCACCCCATAAAAATTTTTCTGAAAAACGTGATTGCATCCTGATTTCCTCCTTATTTTACAATTGCCAGAACATCTTCGTTTGCAATAATCTCTTTTTGGTCTAATTCAAGTATATCGGCAAATGCATCAGTATTCGTAATGACAACTGGAGTGATTACGCTATAGCCAGCTGCTCTAATTGCTTCGATGTCAAAACGAATCAATAAATCTCCTGCTTTGACGAGATCCCCTTGTTTGACTAAGATCTCAAAGCCATTCCCATTTAATTCTACTGTATCCATCCCGATATGAATCAAAATCTCCGCTCCTTCAGTCGTTGTGATCCCTACAGCATGTCCAGTTGGAAAAATAGTCGTGATCTCTCCGTCTGCAGGTGCAACTAGTTCTCCTACTTCTGGATCAATAGCGATACCTTTTCCCATCACGCCAGAAGAAAAAACTTGGTCTGGTACTTCACTCAATGGCAGTACTTTACCCGTTAAAGGACTTTTTAAGGTATGCCGTGCTGAAGTAATCGGTTCTCCTGCATTCGCATGTTTGTTTTCTAATTGATTGTCTTGTGTTTGTTCGTCAAATCCTAAAATCAATGTACCTACGAATGCAAGAACAAAAGCAATTCCTGTAGCTATTACTGCTACTGTCACATTTGACTCTACACCATCCACCGTATTAATGAAAATCGGAATCGTCAATAAGCTGACCAAACTGCTGGAGAAAGCTTTTACTCCGGAAAATCCGATAATAGCTCCACCAATACCTCCAGAAATACAAGCGGCAATGAATGGTTTCTTCAAAGGTAATGTCACACCATACACAGTTGGTTCAGTGATTCCAAATAACGAAGTCACTGTAGAAGAAATCCCTAATGCTCGAAGTTTCGTATCTTTTGTTCGCAATGCTACAGCTAAAGCAGCCCCACCTTGTGCCAAGATGGCTGGAAGAAGCATTGGCATCAATACATCAAACCCATATTGTTCGATATTCAAAAACATGATCGGTACGAATCCCCAATGCATGCCGAACATCACGAATACTTGCCATAAACTTCCCATGATTAGACCTGCTACGATTGGACTAAATCCATAAATCGAGTTGAAGAGACCGCCTAAAGCATTACCGGCAACCGTCCCGATTGGTCCTAAAGCAAGAAATGTTAATGGAACCATCACTACTAAAACGACAAGCGGAACTAAAATCATTTGCAGAAATTGCGGAATCACTTTTTTTACGAATGGCTCTAATTTACTTTGAACCCATACGGCTAGAATGATTGGTATGACAGAAGAAGTATAACCAGATGGTGAAAGAATCACTGGGATCCCAAAGAAACTGATAGCTTCTCCCGCACCTGCAACTGCTGTGATAGCTGGATACACAAGTGCCATAGCAATTGCTACTGCTAAAAACTGGTTGGCTTTGAACTTTTTAGCTGCTGTAAAAGCAAGCATGACAGGTAAGAAGGTAAAGACACCATCTGCTGCAGCAAACAATATTTGATAAGTACCGCTATCAGCTGTCAGCCAGCCCATCACCGTTGCCAATGATAAGAATCCTTTCAATACCCCGGCGGCTGCCATCGCCCCTAGAAAAGGTGTAAATATACTAGAGATAATATCGATCAGACGATTCAAAATATTTTTGGACTCTTCTTTTCCATCCTCCGAAACTGCAAGACCTTCCTCATCCACGATCGATTGATAAACATCTGCTACATTACTGCCAATCACTACTTGATACTGACCGCCACTTTGTACGACTTGGATCACGTCCGGGTCTTCTTTTAACTTTTGCGTATCTGCTAAAGATTCATCTTTTAATCTGAATCGCAACCGCGTAGCACAATGTACTAAACTTTTGACATTCTTTTGTCCTCCTACCGCTTCCCATACACGACGACCAACTGCTTGATTATCCATTGTTTTTTCCTTCTTTCTTTTTTATTTAAAAAATAAAAACCCAGATTGAAAAAAACAGTCACAAACATTCGTGAACCTATTTTTTCAATCCAGGTTTTGCCTGCCATACAGTAACAATCCTTATGATTGGATTCTTTTTTTCTCACTTACTACTCTTTGAATATGAATCGTTAAATAAATCTGCTCTGCGATCCCCATTTCCTGTTTTTGCGTTTGTCGAAGATACTCATTGATCCGTTCGACACAATGAAACGCTTTTGGATACTTTCCTTGAACTAATGCGTAGAGAAATTCATCTTGCTCGTCAGATCCTTCCCCTTTGAGATAACGCTGGGCAAAAAACTGCAGATGAGTAATGATACGCTGATAATTCAAAGATTCTTCATCGAACACGATGCCGAAGAATTTACTGATGATACTCAGTATATCTCTTACCATTGTGGTAGCGGTCATCGTCACTTGCATGTCTTCGTTTCCTTGTTGGCTATTCACAAAATGAAAGGCAATAAAACCGGCTTCATACTCAGAAAGTTCCACACCCGTCTTTTGTTTCACGAACAAAAGAGCCTCTTTCGCTGCTTGATATTCTTTCGGATAAAATTTTTTTGTTTCAAATAATAATGGATTAGGCAGTTGATATTTTCTTTTGCTCGTGTGATCGCATAATGAAGATGATCGGTCAATGTCAGATAAATATTAGGCGAAAATTCAACTTTTAGTTTATCTTCAGCCAGTTCGACTACTTGTTTGACCCATTCGATCTCCTCTGCCGGAATATCAGCCATCAGCTGCTGGAATTGGTTTTTAGCAAAAGAATCTCTTAAAACAAATTCTTTTTGGACCGCTTCTGGCGAAATCTCGTCCCCAATCTTTTTTTGAAAAGCTAGTCCTTTTCCCATACAAACGACTTCTTCCCCGAATCCATTTTTCGAAATGACGACATTGTTATTCAAAATTTTATCAATTTTCATTTTGCTTCGCCCTCTCAAGAAAAATAAAAAAACCTAGAATTCGCCTACTGTTTCTTAGCTGAATTCTGGTTTTGCCTGCCGTACAGTAACAATCCATTTCTTATTCAAAATCATCATACCATCGAATTTTTATTTATGCAAGCCTTTTCATATAAAAAATAAAAAAACTGGAACACAAGTCTATCTAGAAAACAACCAAATCAGAGATGCACCTCTTTGCGTTTCTCTTTTTTTCAGCAAATTGGTTTTTCCTTATCGATTCATATCCTTTGGCTGTTTTTAATCTGTAACGACTTATGTCCCAGTATCCTAAAATGTTTTTGTCTCTAGATTGAAAGCAGATCTCATATCATCTGTCGCATCTTTTATCGATGTAACACTTTCCAGTTCTCCTTGTACAACTAGTCGCGTGACGGCGTCCATGTCGCCACAAGTAATTAGTGTGACAATTTCTTTTCCCTCGACTTCATTCAGTAATTGGGTATCTGTAGGAGCAACTTTTTCTTTAAAAAATGTTTTGTATGTATACACATTTTCTAAATCTGTCAAATAGATCTTGGCACCCATCTCTAAATTTTCTAGCGGTGTAAACAGCAATTCAGGGTTCGTTGCACGATGGCTTGCTAAGGCATAATTTCCTTTTCCCATTTCTTGATCTGGAGATAATGTTCCTGCTCCGTAAAGTAGTGACGTATTATCCAAGCCTTTGAAAACCGGTAAATTGATTGAAACTGAAGGGACTGCGATACTAGCAATCACTGGTAGATCTGTTCCTCTCATTTGCGACCTCATGACCCCTTCTGTCGTCATTGGTTCTACCGCATCAAAGTCAAAACTGACATCTTTATCGTTATTCTTTTTCAGATCTTCTTTTGTTACATTCGCTATAGCATATTTATCTCCTGTCTCTCTGACAAGATAATCCTTGATCTGTTCATTGAAAATCAAAGCTAGTCCTACTAATAACAAGAGGAACAAGAGGATATTGACTAGCCATCTTTTTGCTTTTCCTTTTTTTTTCATTTTCTCTCCCTCCAGACTCATTTTACTGTTTTTCTTTTGCTCTTTCCAACAGCCGAATGACACATTTCTACAACTCTGTGTATTTTTTTCGTACACCTGCGCTTTTTTCTACAGGATATTTCAAATTATTTTTGATCAATTTTTCTTCAATGATCTCATCTAGATCCAGGTGAAGGTTGTCTGCCATCATGTATGAATAGATCAATACATCTGCCAGTTCTTCTTTGATTCGTTCTAATTGTGTTTCTTTTACTTCTTCCGGCGTTTTCCATTGAAAAAGTTCTAACAATTCAGATGCTTCCAAAGAAATAGAGATAGCCAAATCTTTTTCGTTATGAAATTGTCGCCAATTACGTTCATCTCTAAACTGGTTGACTTTTTCCATACTATTCATTTGCTTGCCTTCTTCCAATCACTTCTTACTTGATTAATCATACCATTTTTTTACATAAAAAATAGATGATGCTTTTAAAAAAACTCCTGTTTTCTTTTATTTAAAATAAATGTCATAGAAAATCAATAATTTAGGTAGCCACCATGTGTATGCAGTAGCGTGTCTTCTTCCCTTGAGGCTTTTTGTTTTTCGATACGTTCTTCTTCCCAAACAGACAACGCTACTAGAATCTCTCTTAATGATTTTCCTTCTTCGGTGAGCGAGTACTCTACTTTAGGCGGGACTTGGTTATAGGCTTTTCGATGGATACTTTCATCTTGTTCTAACTCTCTTAACTGCTGGGTCAGCATTTTTTTTGTGATCGTAGGGATTTGCTTGCTTCTCCACGCCTAAAATAAGCGATATTGCTCTTCCCTTTATCTGGTGTAAGCAAAGCAGTTAGCATTTTGACGATCGTGGGTTCCGCTTTTCACTTCTTATCTACTTAGTATCATGAAGTATACTTTCGTACTAATACTAAGTAGCGGAAGTGTCAACTACTTTGTTTAACTACATAGCAAAACAAACAGAAGGGTGACAACGGTCATCACGCTTCTGTTTCTTTTGAATATGCTGTGTTGTTGTCTCTATCTCCGTGTAGACTTTCCTCAAGCTTATCCTTTGACAGTAAGTCAGTAGGCTGATTTGCTCTTTCTAGATGCCAGATACATTTCTACAAAGAAACAGTGATTCTGCTTTGAAAAATCGATTTTTAGTTCTGCATTTTCGTAAACATCCAGCATTTTTTTCGCACTGTATAGACCTAACCCGCCATTTTTTTTAGAGGTTTTTCCTCTTTTGACCATCTCCGATAGCGTCAAATTCGTTGGATTTGCCTTGTTCGCTATACTAAAACGTAATCCCTCTTTTTCTTCCAGCAGATTGATCGTAATCGGACTCTGATCGGCTACACGATGATCGAATGCGTTAGAAATAAAAATAGATAAACAGCGAATAAAAACAACCAGATCGATCGGGATTGTTTTCACTTCGACAGGAATAACTACTTGGATCGGGATTTTCTCCGATTCTGCTTTTTCTAGAAATTTTAAAAAGACACCCCTGACAGCTGGGGATACAATATTTGTTAGCTGTTGTATTTGCGGTTTTTCAAAAATAGCTGCAGAATGATCTTCTAAGATTTTTAAAAATTCCAACGTTTCTTTTTTATTTTCTTGAAGAGTAATTTTTAATGAAAACAGTAGACTTTTATAATCATGTTTGAATTCCTCTAGATGATGGTAATATTCTTCATTTATTTGATACAGTTGAAGCGATTCCTGATGTTGTCTTTCTTTTACTTGGAAACTGATCAACATAATGGAAAAAAACAAAGAAAAAAACTGATGACTATCGACAAAAGAGATAGAAGCAGATAATTAGATGAGCGGAAGTGAACACTTCCCAATACCAAGTAAATCACGCCCCAACTTAATAAAATACAAATACCTCCAAAATAGTGTTCAGTTGGATAAGTAAAAAGCAAGTTGAGAAATCTCGTCTGTTTGTCTATACTTTTTACTAATAGATAGAAAATAAATGCGATAAGTAGTGCAAAAAAACTTGCTGTTCCAAGATGTCTCTTTCCTAAATAATCCATCAGATCAAAAACCAGAAAAAAGCTGAGTCCAGTGATAGCAAAAAAAAGATTACTGATCAAACAGCTGATAAACAGGTTTTTCGTAGTAAAATAAAAAAGAAACATCAATAATAAGCCAACTAGGTAAGGAAAACTCACTTTAGGGATAGGAAGTAAAAGTGTCACCACCATCAAAGCTATACAACCAAAGCTGTTTTTTACTAGCAGTTGTTTCGAAAAGAATAAATAGATACCTAAATCTAAAATCAAAGTAAAGGTCAAATAAAGTGTCACTGTTGCGACCATCTTATTCCTCCATTGTTTTGTTTCAAAATGTACACATATTTTTTTGATAGGAGCCTGCATATGAAAAAGTATTTTATCATAGAAGATAACCAGTTTCACAGCGAATGGATCATCAAAGAATTGGTCAATCATCATATCGAGAATATCGTGCAGCTCACTTCTGTCTCTCAAATCAATCAGTTGATCCAGTTGGGCACTATTGATAATCACGATGTTTTCTTTATCGATATCGACTTGAAGCAATCACTCACAGGTATTGATGTCGCCGAACAAATACGTAAAAAAAATGCACATAGTAATATTGTTTTTTTCACCGCTTATACGAATTTTGCAGTAGAGATCATCAATCGGAAAATCCTTCCGATTGGATATATCAGAAAAGACAGGAATTTATCTGAACAAATTCGTCAAGTGCTAGAACAGATCAATTGGAAAGAACAGCAGATCGTAAATGTCGATAAAATCTTTATTGATCAAAAAGGTGGAAGTCTCGTCCTGTATCCTCGGGAAATTTTATATATTGAAAGTATCAAAGGTTTGAAAAACCAAGTTATGGTCAAAACAACTACAGAAGATAAATTAGTGAATACTTCTTTAAAACAATTGAAGACAGAGTTAGAAAAGTATGCTTACTTTTTACTTTTAAAATCTTACTGTATCAACTTATCGCAATTGCAGAAAATTGATTCTGCTCATTATGTGTTAGAATTTTTCAACGGTGACTCCTTACTCGTTGGTCGAAAGATCTTTGAAAAGACAAAGGAACGTTTCCATGACTTCCAAAAAACTGCTTCGAGTTGATGAATAAGAGCTGAGACGTAAGCATAGCAGATTTCAGGGAGTGGGCCTTGAATCGGCTCCACTCCCTGAAATCGTTGATATGATTTTACGCTTCCTCTTCTGTAGGAGCATCTGTTAACGACCATGTGAATGTTGAAACGTAGTTGTCTACAGCATAATTGGATACAGGAACAAATAATTCCACTGATTGTCTCCCTTGTTCCACATTCTCTCCTAATGAATAAATCCATGTGCCAATCCCTTCATTTGCTCCTGCAGTTACTAGATCTACTGCCTGATCTGCTGGGATTTCGATTCCTTCAGCGCCAGTTCCAGAAACGGTAGATGGCATTCCACTGCTATTAGTTGCGCTATTTCGAATCACGGCGTTTTTGAATTTCACCTTTGAACCAGTTAGTTTATTCGTATCAGATGTTGTACCAATAAATTCTGTTCGTTTGACTGATAATTTCCAACCGGCATAATTTCCGCTTTTATCCGTTACTTGTACGAAATTCTGTACTTGTGTTTGTGCTCCAGTACTGTCCGTTCCGCTTTGTAATGCAGCATATACTGTTTTTGCTGTACCTAACTTGATTGTTCCAAAATCAAGATCTGGAGCTTGGTCAATCGTCAGTAATCCGGATGTTCCCTGATTTGGTTCGTCAGGTGTAAAAGGAGTATCAGGATCATTTGGATCAACAGGAGGAACTGGAACAACGTCTTCAGGATTTGCAGCATCTGGTTTGGTCACAGAAATCGTTCCTTCTGTAGTGGCTGAGCTCTTATTCTCAGCAAAAACACTTTGTGTACATAATAATAGACTTCCAGCTAGAACGGTACTTAATGCAATTGTTTTTTTCATTTCTTTTTCCTTCTTTCTTTTAAAATAAATAATCCAGCAAATAAGCCAATAAGAATGACTCCAACAAGTATCAGCCATCGCCAGTCAAATGTTTCTGGCTGATTTTTTAAATCAATATCCTTTTCATTCAATTGGTCCGCTGCATCATCAGTTATTTCAAAATCGGTATGGAGATTCCAGCGTTTTTCTTTCCAAGCACCCTTCACAACCGCTTGATAATGTCCCGGAGCTAATTTTTTTCCTTCTAATGGGACAAGTAAATCAAAATTTGTATTGGGTGCTACATCTATTTTTTCTTTTTTTATTGAAAGGTAAGGCTCTTTTGTTTCTTTTTTGTAGATTTCAACCGATGTAGTCAAGCCGAACATATAAGAAGCATTTGGATTTTGAAGATTCGCCTTAATCACATTTCTTCCATCGCTTTGATCCACATAAGCTTTTTTTAATTTCAAATCTGGGGAAGACTCTTTTTCGCTATTTCAAATCAAGATTGCTTTCACTTGAGAAAACTGATTGACGACACCAACTGTACTTTTGTTAGAAACGTTCTCTTTTTTTTCTTGAAACGTGATCCCTCCTGCGACCACACCAGCCAGCTCTTTTTCTGGCGCTTTCAGTGAAAGTGTCTCAGTGACCGCACTTTGAGGAGGAACAGTTATTTCTCCCACTGTTTTTGCTAAGTTTTTCATATCATAACTTAATGTTTCATCAAATTTACTTTTTGATTCTCCATATTCGATCACACCGTTTGAATTCGTCGTAGCGGAGTGGATCAATGTCTCAACTGTTACTGATTTATCTGTTCGGTTAAAGACCGTGTAGGGGATTTCCTGTGTTTTCCCAGGCTCCATCCTTACATTTATATATGTTTTGTTCTTATCAATCTGATTAGCCGGTAATTCAAAATCTACCGCAAAATTGAATTCGGAGGCATGGACAGGTGTCTGCCAAAGGATGAATCCAAGGAGAAGGATCATAAGTAAAGAGCAGTTGTTTCGATGACTTTTATTCCATATTCGATTCATCAATCATCCTCCTTGATCTTTATTCTGTCGGCGCATCTGCTAATGTCCATGTTATCTCTGCTGAGTAATTACCAGCTATCTGATTTTCTTTGGTTAAGACAAGTTTAAACGCCCGACCGTTATTTAAATATTCTGAATAATCTGCTTGCACATTCGTTGAATTTTGTCCTCTGACAATTTCCAGTTCTTCTTCATTCACTAATTGATACTCCTCTCCTTTCTTGAAATATAGGACATCCTGCATAGAAAATCCTGCATCATTTGTGAAAGGCTGAGATAATTTTATCGTTAAGATCCACGGATTTTTCGTTTCTCGCTGATCATAAATCCATAATTTTTCCTGTATATCCATTTGGCCAAATGCTTCTTGTGTCAAACCAGTTGCTTTGATCTGACCAAAATCGAGTTTGGAAGGGGCAAGAAATGAGAGACCACCTTCTACTACGATCTTCGTAGCAGGTGCAAAAGGCGGGGCATCATGATAAACAACTGGCGTATCACTTGGATTGTGATTCCCAATTTCATCGTTGGTACTTGGCTTGTTCTGCACACCCTTAGCAGTAGCTTCTCCTGCTTGGTCGTTTAATACAATTTCTAATACATCTCCTGCAAAAAGTTGATTTTCTGGGATAGAAAGAACAAATTCCCCTGTATCATCAATAGTTGTTTCTGACAAAACAGCTTGATTTTTTTTCAATGAAACCAAGGCTCCTGCTTCACCTGTACCTGTGATCGTGCGAGAAGCTGCATTGATCAATGTGGTACTTAAATTAGCAGGTTCAGGAGGAATCACATCGACTGTCGTTTTGGCAGAGTCCAGTTCTGTCACTTCTTGGCCACCTCTTACTTTTTTAGCAGCAACAACTTGCACTTGATCCTCCGTTTTTAATCTCTCATCATTGGGTACTTGAACTTCGAACAAGCCGCCTTGTTCGCCTTCTCCCCATGGTTATATCCTGCCCCTTCATTTTCATCTGTTTGTCCTTGCGTGAGAGCAGTAATTTCTACAGATGATTTCGTCGTATCTGCGTAAGTAATACGTAAAGTCACTTCTACTTCGCCTGTCCAAGCATCTCTTGGCTTTGCCTCGACACCTTCGGGAACAACGACATGCCCATAGATTTTTTTATCTGCATTCGTTGGCACTCTTAAGGATTCAATCATCGGGAGCTGATTATTGGCACTGATTCGATTATAATTTTTCATTCCGGCACCTGTCTGAGCAAATTCATTTGTTAAACCTGCACTAGGGCTTGATACGAAATTGCCTAAGTCGGTCCCATTGATCGATAAGTCTGTCATATCAGAAAAATAATCCGGGTCTTTTTCAAAGTTATCGAATGTTGCGCCTGTTTTTCGCCATAAAGCGATTTCTGAATGGGCGATCTTTAAAGAAGAATCTCCATTTCCTTGGAATACCCAGCCGCCTATGCCATTGGTCTCGCTTCCAATCCGTTTGTTTTGGAAATCAAAATAGGTAGGAGATTCTAAGTCCACATTCAACACATCCCCACTGATGATGCCGGTCTTATCTTCCCCTGTTTTCCCGACCATGACTAAATAAGTTTTTTCACCTGCCGTAAAATTTAAATCAATATCTCCAGTTGTATCTACAGTTGCTCCGGAATCTGCGCGTATATCGATATTTGATTTTTCTCCAGTGACTGTAAAATCAGCTGAACCTGGACTTTCTAGAAAACCAGAAGCGTCATAAAATTGGATCGCTTGATTTCCTTGATTGAGTCTGTTCACGTAAGATTTGCCATCACCTGTATTTCTTACCCTCAATGAGCCTCCATTGGTTACTGTCAGCTTTTGCGTACCATTCTCAAAACGAACTGCGCTGGAACGCCCACTCTGCTTATCGATGTCGATAACTGATCCGGCTCCTTCTACGATCAAAGAAAGGCCTTTTCCTACAAAACGCATCCCATTGTTCCCGGGTTGATCGTCATCTCCAGCCATTTTGACCGAGATTTGTCCACCACTTGATACATGGATTTGACTAGAATCTCCTTGCAAGCGAAATCCGCCCGTAGTTGCTGTATTGATGGTGATTTTCCCACCATTCGATACAGTGACTTTCGATCCTGAACCTCTCATTTGGATGATTCCGCGATTGTTGTCATTGGTAATATTGATCTTTGTATTTACCGAAAATTCGCTTCCCGAACCACTGACTTCAAACATGACATTACCAGGTAGCGTATCGACTGCCTCTCCTTCATCGCTAACGCCATCTGCCCGATCATAATCAAGAGAGACCTTTGAACCGCTTAAGATATGGATTCCTGGCGCTGTTTTTCCACTACCAGTCTCATCTCCTGAATCTAGAAAACCGTAGAATTTCCCTAGATACGGTCCATAAAGTTGACTACCATTGATCACATTCAATTGATAGCTTCTACAAAAATAGGCTTTACCCGGAGCGGCATTCAGTCCTTCCTTCACTGGTTGGACATCCAACACACCGGAAACACCATCTAATGTGACAGTTGCACGAGGAGCGTAAATCAGTCCTAATTTGGACCCATCATACAAATCAAGTGTCCCGGTAAATTTTATTTCTCCCGTAAAATGATATCTGCTTCCCCAAAAATCGGTCATATAAGCAATGATAATGGCATTTCCATCGATATTTGGTGTCAATCCACCTGGATGTGCAGCTGTTCCTTTAAAATTCTGGAACTCGATCGACTGAGGTATCTCATTGATATAAATATGGTGTGTGCCGAAATTGTGAGCGAATCCACCAAAATCAATAACGATATCTCGTTTGATCTCTAATTCCCTGTCTAAAGTCAAAGGCTGAATCAGTCGGATCTTAGTTACTGATTCGTCTGCGAGAAGCTGCGCCAGTTCTTCTGTTGTGGCAGCTTCGCTGTACCCATCCGCTGAAACAGCTCTTGCCAGTGCCGCTTCACTGCTATCAGACGTTTGTTCAGCTACTTCTGAGGTCTCACTTGTCTTATTTTCTTCTTGCCTTTTATTAGTAGAAGCCTCACTTTGAGATTCTGTAGTTTCAGAAGTAATCGATTCTTCTGAAAAAGTAGTCTTGTCAAAACTTTGATTCTCTGATTGCGTTGATTCGTTTGTTTTCTCTACATCGGCAAAAACGGATGTCACCATCAAGAGAGGGAAGACAAACAAAATCGACGCAATCAGCTTTTTTACACATTGATTCATTCTCCACCATCCTCTCTGACGTTTTGACAATTTTATTTTATCGTTTTAATCTATTTCCAATTGTACTTTCATATTTAAAATATGTATTTTTATGGAAAAATTTTTCTATTAGGTGTAAATTTCTTTTTTGTACAAAAAAAAGGCTGTGACAAAAGTCTTGTCACAGTCCCTTATCCCGAACAAGCGGTGTTCTCCCGCCAACTCCTCGGTCACAACCTCCATTTTAACAATAAACCTGTAAATGTGAGGGCAATACTTTGATTGTCACAGGTAATTTATCCCCTTCATCTCCATCAACATTCGTCGTCAATTCTTCCTCATCAGCTAATGACACAACTAATTGCTCACAAGTAAGGTAGGCTAGATTTTTCGTAGATTCATCTACTCCTTTTAATAGGTCTGGCAATGTTTTAAGCGTATCGATCAAAGAAGAATCTTTTAAATAAACCAAATGGAGCTTACCATCATCCACTTTTGCATTTGGAAGTAATGTTTCAAAACCGCCGACTGAGTTAGTTAGTCCTATCAGCAAGGTACTGCTCTCAATTTCTTCCTTCTTTCCATCAACTTCTACGTGAAACGAGTAGGATTGTGTGGAAGCTAACTGTTTGATTCCTGACATGAAATAAGCTAGTTTTCCAAATTTCGTCTTCTTCTCCGCATCTACATCATTGATTGCTTCAGGGATAGAGCCAATTGCGACGACATTCATAAAATAGTCGTCATTTATTTTTCCAATATCCAATGGCTTGACTGATTCAATCGAAAAATGATTGATCGCTTCCTCAGGTTCTAGCGGTATCCCTAATGCTCGAGCCAAGTCATTCACCGTACCCAATGGGAAAAATCCGAAATTTGGCCGATGTTCTTGTTCAGCGATTCCACTGATTCCTTCGTTGACTGTTCCATCTCCGCCCATGACAAACACACTATGATACCCTTCCGTAGCCGCTTCGCGAGTAAAGTTTTTTGCATCCCCTGCTTTTTTTGTATGCAAGACGACCACTTCATCAAACACCGATTCCAATTTTGCTATCGCTAATTGCTCAAATTCCTTTGCTTGTTCACCGCCTGAACTGGGGTTTACCACTAATAAAACTTTTTTCATCACTTTCTTTCCCTTCTGATTGATTTCTTTAATATAACGATAGCATAAAGAAAAAAATTAGGCTGTGATGAAGTACTGTTCATGAAACATTCATTTATTTTTTGACAAGATAAAACATCCATACTATGAAACTGAGGAAAATTAAAACAATGATATAGGAAATAAAAGAAAATGATAGGCATTGTATACCTAATAAAGTAAAAATCTTAGGTGGCAGATAAAAACACAAAAATAGCAAGAGAATGTAATAGCGTTTCTTCCACTTTTTGTTATCAGACCTTATAGCGATCAGAGGAATACCAAATGCATAACTGAAAAACTCTTGATGTACTGTTAATATGTCACGGCCTTGAATAATAAATGCGACAATCCCCGCTATAATTAGTGTGCCTAACACCAAAACGGAAAATTGATGAATATATTTTATATACAAATGATCCATTGTACTTCCTGCCTTTTTATTTGTGAGAAAAACAAATCCGTATACGTGAATAACTTCTAGAAATAAAAGAAATTTGCAAAACCACTCCATTTATCTACTTCTACGTGCATTTTTTGATATTGTTTTCTTTATTTAAGATTATACAGAAAAATATCTAGGGTCGCTGGATTCTAAGTAAATAAAAAAAATTTTTAAAATAAAAAGAACTAAATCAAGTAGTAATTAAACTACTGTTGATTTAGTTCTAATAAAAAGATTTAGATGAACAGTTTTATTGATTTAAATAGTTCATATTTTTTATTTATACCGCTTATTTACTACTTGCTGTACTAGAATCTGAAGTGAATGTACTCAAAACATTTTCAAAGTCTTTGTCTTTGATTTTTACATTAGCGTCTTTCAATACTTCGCCAATTACTTTATTCTGGAAGGTACTGTCACTTAATTTTGTGTCTGTTGCAATTTCTTTCAATTCTTTTTTGTATTTATCCATGTCGTTGCCTTTGTTTTGGTTTTTCACCATTTTAACCACATAATATTCCGTAGTATAAGTTGAAGCATTGGTAGAAGTGATCACATCAGAAACTTGACCATCTTTCAACTTAAAGGCTGCTTCTTTGACTTCTGCCGGAACCGTTGTAGTAGTGGAATCAAATTTCACTTTTCCGCCATCTTCTTTTGTCGTAGTATCAGTTGACTTGTCTTTGGCTAATTTAGAGAAATCGTCTCCCTTATCAGCAGCTTTCTTCACATCTTTTGCATCATCTTCACTTGCTACTTGGATAATTTGAGCTTCCACTTCTGGATGGAAAGATTCCCAAGCCGTTTTTAAATCTTCATCGGTCAATTTGATATGTTTCTTTAGACCTTCTTGAAAGGCTAGACTTTGTTTGATACTGTCTTTGAATGTTTGTTCTGTGTAACCTGCAGATTTCAATTGTGAATCAAATGAATCACCCAATTGTTTCTTTGTTTGATCATATTGAGAATCGATTTCTTTGGTTGATACGTCATCTCCATATTTATCTTCAAATACTTGATAAACGATCAACTGTTGCACAGCGGAATCTGCTCCTTGCATTTTTTTCAAGCTATCCATTACTTCTTGTTCGCTGATTGTACCGCCTTTATAACTAACGGCTGTTTTTTCACCGGCATTCGTACAGCCTGACAATAAGCCAGTGCCTAGTACGATGGCAAGTGCTAAAAATCTTTTTTTCATTTATCAATTCTCCTACTTTTCGTTTTTTGCGAATTGCTAAAAACAAAGGTGTTCAAGATGAAAATCATCAAGAACACCTTTACTAATCTGCTCGATACGTCCTGAATAGATATAAGGCTACACAATCCAGAAAGTTCGCTCAGCAGAATAAATGTCAAGTAGCACATCACACCTTAATATACTACTTCTTTTGTTACCGTTTTTCAAGTCTATCTTGCGTTCCGTATTTAACGTAACTAATTCTTAGAACAAATGTTATCGATTTTGTTTTTCTTCTTCCGCTGCTGGGATATTCAAATCAGACACTTTTATGTTCGATTTTCCAGACATTTTTTTGTTGTTTTTATTATGATATATTTTTATACAACTAAAAATGAATATATTAAAACTACCAAAAATAACTTTTAACGCTGTTTCATTATATGTTTTTTCTATTTTATATAAACTTTTGGATACTTAATACCAACCGGTTGGATTGTACCAACATGAGAATGTGTCAGTTCTATTTCCTGTCGCACTTGCATAGGCCCATACTCCTTTTGTTGCATTTGCTGATCGAATAGAGTTTCCAACTTTCGCTTTTGCACCGTGACGATTATAGACACGACTATAGTGGTTAGAATGACCTGTTTTTCTCGTACAAGTTGTATCACTATAATAAACCCATCTTCCAGAGCTATGATTAATTGCTGTTCTAGAAATTTCCCGGTCTACTGGTAAATTTGACTTAATAATATTACCTTTAGCATCAAAATGAATCTCTCCTGGCTTTAAAGATTTGTAATAGATTTCACCGTGAACTGAATTTGCTTCCACTTCAGATGACATAGCGTTTCCTCCAACAAAACCTATCCCTAGTGCACAAATAATAACTGCTTTTTTCATAAAACGACATCCTTTCCTTTTTGATTTTTAAAGCATGATCTTCTTGTTTCCTATTTTGGTCAGATATGGATCATGCGTGACTACGATAACTAACGTACCTTGGGAAGCTTGTTGCGATAAGATTTCAACTACTTTATCCTTATTTCTTTTATCCAATGACCCAGTCGGTTCATCGGCTAAAATGATTTTGCTATTCTTCAATAAGACTCTCGCACAGGCGATTCTTTGCTTCTCACCACCAGATAATGTGTAGATAGGCGTACTTAGCTTCTTGTTTATATTTACTTTTTTCAATGCCTCATACTTTGCTGTTCGCTTATCTGAAACATTTAAATTCGAAAACTTCAATCCAATATCTAAATTAAAATCGATTGTTTCATATTCAATCAACCCAAAATCTTGAAAAAGAAAAGATATGGTATTTCTTTTTATCAAGCGCTTCTCTCTCCCAGTTAATTGTTTCGTCTCTTGATCGAACAAATAGAATTGTCCTGAACTGAACTGATCATTCAATCCTAATATATTCAATAACGTACTTTTACCTGCTCCACTTTCTCCAACAACAGTCACAAGATCCCCAGCATCCGCAGTGAAACGATCCAAATGAAGAATCGTTTTGTTTCGAATGATTTTTTTCGCACCTTTTATCACTATCAACGGCTCCAATTGTTAACCTCCATTCATCAGCAATAACTGACTTTTCTTTTCTGTAGACAAAATAAAAACAACTGAAAGAATAAAATCAATGAAGCTAAAGAAAAAAATATTAAAAAGATATTTAGGCTCTCTTTCTATAAGAAAAAGGAAGATTACACTTGTCGTTCCCCATTTGATGAGGTTCATCATGAAGAAATCTTTATACGTTTCAAAGAGCGAATAACCACTTGAACGAAAGATAGCGATTTTCCGACAATTGTAGACAAAATATATGCATAACATGACATAGCTCAACAAGAAGAAAGAAAAGAAAGTGAGTAAAAATATCTGTATCAAGTAATGAAATGATCTGCTTAACACTTTGACAGCTATCTCTTCAGTCTGAGTATACGGAAATGATAACTGCAAGTTATCACGTAACTGACTTTCTTCAATCAGCTCAAATAACCTTTCTTTCGACAAAGAGCCTATCTTGATCTTTAACGGTGGATAGATTTCTCCGCTGAGAATATTTCTTTCCAAATACGTACTGTTTTTCAATGTCAGTATTTCAACAACCGGATAATGTTCGATCCAGGGGATAGAAGGAATAAATGTATAAATGGGTTGATTGTTTTTTATAAATAGAAATTTCGGTTCTTTTTCACTGATTTCTTGATAATATTCTGTTATTTGCGCCAGGTCATTTTTTAAATCTGTATGTCTATATCGTTCAGGGATCAATATAACAGGGTGCGTTTCTTTTTCGGTTATTTGGATCAACCTTCCAGAGACATCAATCAAAGGAAATTTCTTAAGATAATTCAGATTTATTTTTATCCCTCTGCCAAACTGTTCATTTTCTTCATTCAAGTAATCTGATACATTGACTAATATACTTCCGTTTTTATTCAAAGTTTCATATAATTCCTGATCTGCTGCTGATGCAAAACGATTGGAATAAATAAAATCCACGTGGTTTTTCCCGATGGTTACTGGATAAAATACATGATAGTCCTCACCAGCGATTTCTTTTGGTGGTTCATGGGAAACAGCTAACTGTGAAGAAGAAAAAACGATAGTTGCTAATTCGACATTGGCAACGGTCAAAAGAAGAGAAAACAACAATCCAAATGTAAAAAGAATGTATTGGATATAGTTGAACGCTTCTCTTAACGAAGCGATTTTTTCAACTAATAAAAGAGAAATCAAAGAGATACCATATATTCCGCTGAACAAGAAAACGTACATCTGGAACAAATAAAGAAATTGCTCCTTATAATACATAAAAATAAAACCACCAATGATTCCTGCAATTATGAATGTAATAATGATTTTCTTTTTCCCCAATAAACACCACAATACTTGATGTAATGAAAAGTCATTATTCAACAATAAACTGATTTCTTTATTCATCAATAAGAAAAAGGATGATAACAAAAGGAATAAAAGAATCAATCCAATAGTTAAATACACTCGATAATTATATACGTCTGTATTTGAAATAACCGAATACGAATAGCTATTTTCAAAGTCTTCAAAAATATTAGTGGCATAATCAGTGTGAAATGCTTGATTGAATCGATCAGTGAATAGTGAAATGAACCGTTCATAGGCTTCTTTTTCTCTCGTCATCAAGAAAAATTCACCTTCAAAACCTTTTATTTTGATCGATTCTTCAATGGACGTTACGCGAAAGGAGGTATTAGAATAGGGTACCTTCTCGTGAGAAGATTTGACATCCCCTTGATAATACAATGTCATTTCAAGCTTTGGCTGTATCTTGAAGTTCCAAGATGTATCTACTTCATTGGATTCATTTACTGTTTTTTTCATATAAGAAAGCTCAGTTTCTGATGAGACATTTTCAAATACCATGATTAGCTGCTCATATTCTTCTTGCCCAATAAAATGTTGTGGCAATCGAATCGGAGTATAAGTATCTGTTTGATGGAAAAATTCATTTGTCCGATAGAGTACCTGTTTATTTATACTAACCAAGGCAAAACCACTCATGATACCGGTCACTATGATTGTGAGTAAAACTGTGAACTTTTTTTTGATTATCACCACTCTCCCTTACTTAAATGATTCTTTGATAAAATCATACCGTTTTTCATCAAAAAAACGTATCTATCAAGTGTATAGGTCATGTAGAATAAATCTATATACTGTAGAATCGAAAGGAGAAGAAGATGAACATCGGAGAAAAAATACGAACTTACCGCAGAAATTGTAAGCTTACGCAAAAAGAATTAGGCGAAAAAATTGGTGTTTCCGATAAAACGATTTCTAGTTGGGAAAATTCTCGTACAATGCCAGACCTTGAAATGCTGTCACTTTTACATCATACTTTAGGTCTGCCGATTGATTTTCCTTCTATTGAATCAGCTACTGGAATGGCAACAGTTTTTTTGACAAATTTTATAAGGTGCAGAACTTCTTTCCGTATGCTATTCCGATTGTCCTTGACAATGAGCCTCCTCGGATGTGACGATCTTCGGCAGGAGCTAACAGTTAAAGTTAGACTGCCTCGCTAGCGTTAGCACATCCGAGCTCATTATCAAGGATTCGCTGCGCCAATCTCTGGTTACGGTAACCAACCGGTGTCTCGTAGCCAAGTGTAC